>OGEG01001779.1_pt1 | contig 13096 bp, 13 predicted proteins | sample 1570621 | NCBI WGS metagenome assembly OGEG01 (sample SAMEA2582130, study PRJEB24529) | metagenome | biome: Human gut stool | place: China | collected 2011 | reverse complement strand
TAGCCCGTCAGCGTCAGCCTTGACCTTTTGGTTACTTTTGGGTCAAGCCAAAAGTAACACTAAATCTCGTCAGGCGACTCGGAGTCCGAGGAGCCGTTCTTACCGGAGATATCCACTGTTGTCTTACCGGCCTTCTGGGCCTTGATGACGGCGGCTTGGGCGGCCCGGGTGGGGACGAGGTTGAACTTGAGGCCTTGGAAGATGACTTGAAGTTCCTCGCCGGGGACGAACTGGATGTTCACCCCCTTGATATAGTCGGAGGTGAACAGGTCGGCACTTGGCGCTCCCCCGGAATTGATCTGGAGGCGGAAGGCACCCAGATCGCCGAAATTCACCTGCTTACCGGCTTTCAGACCTTCCAGCATGCACTCGGTGGTGGCGATGAGCACGGCCGAAACGTCAGCTTGGTGCACCGTACATTTACTCGCTATCAGGGTAGATAGCTCTTTTAGACTGAGCTCGCCGTTGGTTTGCGCCTTGGCGTAGGCTTTCTTGGGTTCCTCTTTTTTCAACGGGTTGCCCATCATGGCAATGGAATAGTTTAATGACATAATCGTAAGATATTTTAAGTGATACATAAGGAACTTGGGGGATGATGAGTTGAGTCCTCACGCTTGATGACTTGGCTCTTCGTGCTCCTTGATTTAAGTCTTCGGTTTGAAAGACTTAAGTCAATTAGGCGACTTTTCTTTATCGATAACCTGACAGCGAAGGTTGCCGGGTACGTAAGAGATATGGATCCATCGGGCGCCGGGCTCTAGAATGAGCTGAGTGAACTCGAGTCCGCACAGCTCGTGCGTCTCTTGTATCAGTCGGAACAAGCGGCGATGATCATCTGGAGAGCCGGCTATCAGGTCGGCGGCGCAACCGAGGAGGTGGTGACTGTGCTTGGCTCCCCCGATAAGGATGTTCAATTCGGGGCAGCGATAGCCGCTACTGATGACGATGGGTCTGCCCCAGACCCGCCGTAGCGGGTCTAGCAGCATTTTCACAAGGATCGTGACCATCCTCCGGGCCACCGGGGTGAGGCTGTTGTCGATCCCGTCTCGCCGGGCCGTGGCGGAGTCTTCAAACTCTTGATAATTAAAGTAGCGCATAGGAGACAAGGTTGATGTTTTTGTTTCTGTAGCAAAGATACGATAGGCGGAAAGCCCGGATATACCATTTGTTTCCACCTATTCGCTCTAGGAGAAGAATTTTAGGGTTCCCCTAAAAAATCATAGAATATCTGTACTTGCTTCGGCGTGATGGAGCGATCTTTCGAGTGATAACCATGACGGATAAGGGCCTCTTTCAGTCCTTTCACGTCACGGATATATCGGTTCAACTTATGCAAAGCGTTCGAAGGGGTGCCTGTCAGGCAATATTGACGGGCGAGATCTATTTTTTTCATCTGTATTGAATTTTAAAATGACTATAGGAGGGTTTCAAGTTTCAAGGTTTCATGAACCCTCTTTCCTCACACACACGTACGTACGTTATAAGGGTTTCAAATAAATCCCTTTATGCTCGCCATGCAGGAGGGCTCCGGAGTCGCATAGTCGGCGTAGCCATGTCTTGGCGGTGTTCTTGGGGATGTTGGCATGCTCGGCGGCCTCCATCCATTGGAGGGTGGTGAACTCGTCCGGCATGGAGCTGAGCAGCCTGTCCTTTTCCGAGAGGCCTCGGCTGGTGATCTCGCCGGTAGGCAGGAATGAGAGGATATGGGTGGCGTGGAGGTAGAGCGGCTCCGCCATTGTCAGAAGGGCGGCGAAGTCATCGTCGGTGATATGGAGTTCCCAGCCTCCGATGATCTTGTCCTTTAGGTTGTCGCTGTTGATGCCTTGGGCCGGCAGCAGTAATTCCGGTTGTTCCAAGGCACGAAGCATGGCTACCACCTCCATGAAACGTACGAGGTTGATGGCGAGGCGTACCACGGAACTGTTCATCTCCTGCCCGTTGGATTGCCGGGCACGGAGGAAGAGACGTACGAAGCTGTCGTTGAAAGCGGCTTGTTGCCGCTCGTCGAGGCGCAAGGTGATGGTACCCCGGCACTTGAGCTGATCGATCGTGGCCTTCCACTCGTAGCCCATCCGGTGGAATTCCTTCTCGGCGTCTACCTCGTCGACGGAGAATTGGTCGATCCATTCCCGGATCTGCGATTTGTAGTAGAAGACCTCACGGCTGAAGAGCCCGTTCTCGCCCGAGGGGATAAGCGGCGCTACCTGTCCGGGAGTACCCGAGAGCACCATCGAGAGGAAGGTGGAGTCGCATTCCCGGTATTCGTTATCGGTCCGTCGGTTGAACGAGAGCCCGGCATGGTCGAAAGCGTTACGGAGCGTATCGCTCCAATGCCCGTAATCCCCCCCCGATAGCGGTGGTGATGGTATCCGCCTCGGTCTCGAAAATGATACCGGTGCCGTCCGAATCGATGATATTTTGCAAGATACCCGTCCCGGTATTGTTGCCGGAGATGATAAACATACTGTTTTTAGGCATCTGGGGCATCTCCATCTTGGCTTTCTCCTTGCCTAAGGCATGATAGGCCGCCAAATCTTGGCGGTACTGTTTCATCGCTAGGTCCACTTGTTGGCGGATCTCCCGGTGGATAGGCTCGATAAACTTACGCAGCCACGCCATGATGCCCTTACCCGATGCGGGCAAACCGATCACGAGGAACTGGATACAGGGATAGATCCAATGCATCCCATAGAGGCAACGCACCGTCTTGCCCAAGGTGGCGCCTAGGGCGGTGAGAGCCGTGAGCAAAAGGATATCCCGCTGCTCGGCATTATCGGTGAAACCGAGGATGTCCCGTAGCAACGAGGGCCATGGATAGCCGGGTACCAGCCGTGGCAGGGAGGTGTAAGGCTCGCTGCCGATGTGGAGTGGGGCGTCGTTTGCCTCGGTTTCCCGATCGCTGGTCTCGTGGGCTTGATCTACCGTATCGGCTGTATTATATGTACTCACACGTGTGTGTGAGGAAAAGGGTTTCGTGAAACCTTGAAACTTGAAACCTATTTCCACGCCCGCCAGCTTGGCCAAGTGGAAAGCGGTGCCCAGATGGACATTCTGGTTTCCGGTGCGCAAGGCACTGGAGAAAAGCTTGTTGGCGTGTAGGGCGTTGAACTTGGGCGATGGCTCGCAGAGACTGATGAAGTCGCTACGTCCTGCCTCTCCGCAATCGGTGGCGATGGCGAAAGCCAATTGTACATACTCGGCGTAGGTGGGGGCGATGTCGGCATGGGCCGCCCGTACCGCTTCGACTAGTTTGGAAAGATCGTTGTTCATGGTATGAATATTTTAGCGTTAGAATCGTGAGACAAGAAACAGCAGCGGGCGATATCCTTGCCACAGGTATCCACCTCACCTTTGAAGGTGTCGGCATACAGGAGCTGTATGTAACTCATGGCCCATCGAACGGTCTCGTCTCCGGGTATGAAAAGTTTCACTCCAAGTCCTCCGGGGCTGACAAAGGCGAGGCGGGTCCCGAGATAGGGGTCCTCGAAGAGGTGGTTCCGGAGCTGTTCGGCCTCTTCGAGAGAGGCGAGATGGTCGATATCGACCACTACCAACCCCGAGGCGGAGATGAGAGCGTCGCTCTTACGACGGGAAAAAATGCCGTGGGGCGTTACGAACGGCAGTTGTCGCTGTTTGAGTTGGCGGTATTCCGCTATCCGGCCTTCCCGGATGAAGGCGCGTAATTCGTTGGTAACCGTTTCGAGAGATTTATCCTCGGTGATCCATCGGTACACTTCCCGTAGTGTACAGTTCCCGGTAGGAAGCGTGTTGGTGATGGGAGGAAGGAAGTAAGACATTTGTTGGTCCATATCAATAGGATTTCAGATTAATTTTCTAAAGCTATTGCTAATAATTGATTCTGCGTTTCAGCCTATAGGCTGAAATATCGGATGATTGTTTAATAAAAATTAGCATAGTATGAAGGAAAATTTAGATTTGAACCAGATTTTATTTGATGAGTTAGTGGAATTTCCACGTAAGCGGTTAGGAATCTCCATCCGTGAGTTTTGTGCGGAGGCCCACGTAGGCACCGCCACCTACAGCAAAGCGAAAAAAAAAGAGTATCAATCCCCAGAGTCTGACCCGCTTGGTACAAGAACTATGCGTAGAGATGGATGAACCGGAGTTCATGGGGTATGGGGCCGGGGCGCTCAAGGAGGTGTATAGGGCGATGAGGCGTGGAATAGAAAAATAGAGGGTTGAAAATTGATCGTTTAGGGAAATAACGTTATATTTGTCTTGACGAACCAATAAACAGAGACGAAGATGGAAGGGCGGCGATTATATCCGATAGGGATACAGACATTCTCCAAATTGAGAGAGGGGAATTATGTGTATGTAGATAAGACGGAATTGGTCTACCGAATGACACACGGCGCGTCTGATTATATATTCTTGAGCCGTCCCCGCCGCTTCGGGAAGTCGTTGCTTACTTCTACGCTCCATAGTTATTTCGAGGGACGAAAGGAATTGTTCGAGGGTTTGGCTATCGAGTGTCTGGAGAAGGAGTGGACAAGCTATCCGGTGCTTCATTTCGACATGAGCACGGCGAAGCATATGGACAAGGATCGGCTTCTGAGTGAGCTGGAGAGGAAATTGTATGGTTACGAGCAGATATACGGACGTGATGAGAGCGCTATTTATACGAACCAACGTCTGGAAAGTCTCATCAAACGTGCCTACGCCCAGACCGGTCAAAAGGTGGTTGTCTTGATCGATGAGTACGACGCTCCTTTGCTGGATGTGGTGCATGAGGAGAAGAATCTGCCCGTGTTGCGCAACGTGATGCGCAATTTCTACAGCCCACTGAAGGCATGCGACCCTTACCTGCGTTTTGTCTTCCTGACCGGCATCACGAAATTCTCCCAGTTGAGTATCTTCAGCGAGCTGAATAATATCAAGAATATCAGTATGCTCCCCGAGTATGGATCGATCTGCGGTATCACGGAAGAGGAGATGCGAGAACAGATGGGCGAGGGCATCGGTCGTTTGGCCGGCAACCTCGGCGTTACTCCGGAAGAGGCCTTGGAAGTCTTGAAACAGAATTACGACGGTTATCATTTCACGTGGCCGTCGCCCGATATATACAACCCGTTCAGCCTGTTGAACGCCTTGGCCGACAGTAAACTAAATTCCTATTGGTTCGGTAGCGGTACGCCCACCTATTTGATCGAGATGCTGAACAAGTATCACGTGAAACCCCAGCAAATAGGCGCACGCAAGGTTTTGGCAGAGTCGTTTGACGCACCCACGGAACGGATGGTCGATATTACGCCATTGCTCTATCAGAGCGGTTACATCACGATAAAGGATTATTCCTCGCTCACGAATTTGTACACGCTCGACATCCCAAACAAGGAGGTACGTATGGGATTGATGAAGAGTTTATTGCCCAATTATTTGCATCAATACACAGCGGATGGACTTACTACGGTAGCCCTTCTTTTCGAGGCGATCGCTGGAGAGCGGATGGATGATGCCCTGCGTCTGTTGCAGACCTTCCTGTCCACCATCCCCCAATGTGACAATACGGATTACGAGGGCCATTACCAGTCCTTGCTTTACACGATCTTCAGCCTGCTAGGAATGTATGTGGACGTGGAAGTCCGTACCCCGAAAGGCCGTGTGGATATGGTGATGCGCACACCGACAACACTCTATGTCGTGGAATTGAAGTTAAACAGGACTGCGGATATAGCCCTTGAGCAAATCAATTTGCGCAATTACCCGGAGCGCTTCGCTCTTTGTGGGTTGCCGATCGTAAAGGTTGGGATTAATTTTGATAGTGAGCGGCATACGTTGGGGGATTGGGTTATCGAATAAAGAACCTAAACGAAATTTTTTTACCAAACTCAGTTAGGACACTTCAAAAGTGTCCTAATTAAGAAGTATATCCTAATTTGAACACTTACTTCCTGTCTCTCCCGATATAAAACAAATGACTTAACTGTGAATCCTGTTGTATCTTCCCCGAAAAAAGTCTTCCAGTCTAGTACAAATACTAAGCTTTGGGATAAACAGGCCGGAGTTTGGGAGGAGTAGGTTGATAAATACTTCATCTTTTTTGAAAATTAGAAAGATGAGAAATGTTTGGTGCTAACGAAAAAATAATCAAATGAATAGAGAAATCAAGATAGCCGTAGCCGGAACCGGTTATGTAGGACTAAGTATTGCCACTTTGTTGGCACAACATCATCAGGTAATAGCAGTGGATGTCATTCCAGAAAAGGTAGAGATGCTTAACCGTAAGCAATCTCCCATACAGGATGAATACATAGAAAAATACTTGGCAGAGAAGGAGCTGAATCTTACGGCAACGTTAGATGGAGCCTCCGCATACCGGGAGGCAAACTTCATTGTCATCGCAGCTCCTACGAACTACGATCCGGTGAAGAATTACTTTGATACGCATCATATAGAGGATGTGATAGACTTAGTGCTAAGTGTTAATCCGGAGGCCATAATGGTCATTAAATCGACTATTCCTGTGGGCTATTGTCGGAACCTTTACTTGAAATATGCCAATAGGGGAGTTCAGAAATTGAACTTGCTATTTTCGCCCGAGTTCTTGCGTGAGAGCAAGGCGTTATACGACAACTTATATCCAAGCCGTATCATCGTGGGAACGCCGAAGCTTATAGCTGATAATCAATTCAACGATGAGAACGAGGCGATAAGCAAAATTGCTGATATTCCGGCATTGGAAGAGGCGGCTCGAACATTTGCGGCCTTGTTGCAAGAAGGAGCCATCAAGCAGGATATACCTACCCTGTTCATGGGAATGAAAGAGGCAGAGGCTGTGAAATTATTCGCTAATACTTATCTAGCTTTGCGAGTAAGCTATTTCAACGAGTTGGATACCTATGCGGAGGTGAAGGGATTGGATTCGCAAGCGATCATTCAAGGTGTAGGTTTGGATCCACGAATCGGTACGCACTATAACAACCCCAGTTTTGGATATGGAGGTTATTGCCTGCCTAAAGATACCAAGCAGCTATTGGCTAATTATCAAGATGTACCTCAGAACATGATGAGTGCCATCGTGGAGAGTAACCGAACTCGTAAGGACTTCATTGCAGATCAGGTATTGCGCAAGGCCGGCTATTACGGTTACAGCGACCGGAACAGTTTCCGGCAGGTAGAGGAGAAGGAGTGCGTGATCGGAGTCTATCGCTTGACGATGAAATCGAATAGTGATAATTTCCGTCAATCCTCTATCCAAGGTGTGATGAAGCGTATCAAGGCGAAAGGGGCGGCAATTATCATCTATGAGCCAACTTTGGAAGATGGAATTTCCTTCTTTGGCAGTATGGTCGTGAATGACTTAGCCCGATTTAAGGAGATGAGCCATGCTATCATAGCTAATCGTTATAACAATTGTTTGGATGATGTAGCGGGGAAGGTTTATACAAGGGATATTTTTAGGAGGGATTAGAAGATAAAATGATACATCGTTCATCAACTAGGGTTTTTGTTAACACTGTAATCCAATATGTCAGATCTGTGATATCTATCCTTATTTTACTATATACATCAAGGCTTGTTTTGTCTGCTTTGGGTGTAGAGGATTTTGGTATATATAGCCTGATTGCGGGTATTATCTCATTGTTAGCTTTTATAAAAGATTCTTTAGCTTCCACCGTGCAACGTTATTTGTCTTTTTATCAAGGAAGAAAAGACATGGGTAAACAAACTGATATTCTTAGTAATTGTTTTTTCATACAATTGGTTATCAGTGCTTTTCTTGTGATTGTTCTATGGGGAATGGAAGAGCCTATATTGCGACATCTTTTAAAAATATCTCCTGATCGATTAGACGCAGCGGAGGGTGTGTATTATTGTATGCTGTTTATGCTATTTTTTACGATGCAGAGTGCTCCCTATTTTGCTCTGTTGATTGCTCATGAAAATATGGTATATACTTCATTCGTACAGATAATAGATGTCTTACTAAAACTATTTATATCAATTTCATTGTCTTGGTTTTCATGGGATAAACTGTTGTATTATGCTTGTTCGATGTCGTTGGTTTCTTTACTTGATTATGCCTGTTATTCTTTTTATTGTAAGAGGAAATATGAGGAGCTTAAAGGCGCTTCTATTTTACATGTTAAAAAGAAAGTGTTTAAGGAGATGTTCTCTTTTACAGGATGGAATATTTATAGTGTGGGATGTATAGTTGGACGAACTCAGGGTATTTCCGTATTGTTGAATCGTTTTATGGGGGTAGCTTTGAATGCTGCTTATGGAATAGCGCAACAGGTGACGGGGCAAATAACATTTTTATCATCTTCTCTATTGAATGCGATTCAGCCTCAAATAGTTAAGGCGGAAGGCGAGGGTGATAGAGATAAGATGTTTCGATATTCAGAAATGGCTAGTAAATTTTCTTTTTTCTTGATAGGCTTTGTTACGGTTCCGAGCTTATTTTATATGGACAGGATTTTATCCTTATGGCTAGGTAATGTTCCTGATTATGCGGTGATGTGTTGTAGCTATGTCTTGTTTGCGGCATGGATGGATCAATTGACAATAGGTTTGGGTGTCGCAAATAAGGCCTTAGGAAAGATAAAACTTTATTCAATAGTGGTAAATACGGTCAAAGTATTGACCGTACCTGTCGCTTATATAGGTTTGCGGAATGGATTTTCAGTGAATTCCGTATTTGTTTATTTTGTAGTATTTGAATTTATCTGTGCTTTGTCTAGGTTAATAATGCTAAAGTATCAAGGAGGGTTGTCCATCATTCGATTTTGCAAAAATGTTTTTGTTTATGAGATGTTACCAATTGCGGTACTGGTTACTGTTTCTTGGATTTGTGTGCGGTACGTGATAAATGATGCCTGTTTTTTACTGACCTATTTCGTGGTGGGAGTCTTTTTTTCTTTGTCAATATATTTTGTAGGACTAACAACATCTGAAAGAATGAGTTTGAAATCGTTGTTTTATAAATAGATTATTATATGAATTGTAAAGTTTTTATACGGAATTATTTTCCTTTGTTGTTTTATATCCGATTGCTTTTTTGTAGGTTGTTGATGCGGTATTTTCCAGTTTATATGGTAAAAATATGTTATAAAAGGAGATTAGGAAAAGAACTGAATTTGAAAAAACCTATAGATTTGAATGAAAAAATAAATTGGTTGAAATTATACTCGGATACTACTTTATGGTCGGATTTGGCTGATAAATATAAGGTTCGAGAGTTTGTAGAGAAAAAAGGGTTTGGATATATGCTAAATGATTTATATGGGGTTTGGAAATCACCGAAAGAGATAGACTTTAAATCTTTACCTGTTCGATTTGTATTGAAAACAAATAATGGTTCAGGAGATGTTATTATTGTAAAAGATAAATCTACTGTTGATGAAGCTGAGATTAGAAGACGACTAAATACTTATCTGAAACGGCATTTTGGTGTACTGACAGCAGAACCTCATTATCTAAAGATATCACCTCATATTATTTGCGAGAAATATTTAGAACAATCGTCCTCTTTGTCATCATCTCTGATAGATTATAAATTTTACTGTAGTCGAGGTGAGGTTTTGTCTGTAATGGTATGCTTTGATAGAATTACTGGAGGTCATGCTGAAAAAGTCATTTATGATTTAGAGTCGTGGACCCCTCATTTGGAGTATTTGAGATCCAATTATAAAACGGAAGAAACTAATCGTTTCATACCTCGTCCTATATCATTGAATAAAATGTTAGAGGCATCTCGTTCCTTGTCAGAGCTATTCCCATTAGTAAGAGTCGATTTCTATGAAATAGGGGGGAAGCCTTTGTTTGGTGAAATGACTTTTACTTCAGAGGCTGGTTATATATCTTACTTGACAGATGAATATTTGGTTGAATTGGGTAAAATGGTTGATCTGCAATAATGTAATGAGCATATTTAAAGATGCTTTAAAATGATTTTGAGTAGAGCCTCAATGAAATAGTAAAATAGTTTGTCTCATTTTAGACTGAATACTTTACGGATTCTGAAGAGGATATATATTGCGAACATTAAAGACTGTTTTAATGCATGGAGATGGGAGTTTATGTGAATTTGAATGAATCCTTGAGATCGTGTACGGGAGATTGTAAAAAGGAAGGGGATATCGGTATCCACATTTCTAGGAAATTTTGTGTCGGACTATCTGAATAAGCAAGAGACTCATCATTTTCAGTTACCGGAGCATTTGAGAAATGGGAGGGTTCTCTATCTGATGTTGATAAGGTTGTTCCTGCAAAGGATGCTCGCTTGGATTATTTACTCAATAAGCATAGATGAGAAATATATTCTTAGAAGGCGAAGATCTTTATAATTTGTTAGATGTGTTGTGGGAGATGGTTTTGTGGTCGTAACTTGAAATGTGAAATATTTTTATTTCAATGAGTTGGAGGTTCTTTTGCCAGCTCAGTTCCTGCCAAGTCTTTAAATCGTAGTGTTTATTCGTATATTCTTCCGGCGATTAGCGTCCAAGTTTATCACCTTAACCAAGATAAAAATCTATTTAACGTACCCCCTCGCATTCGTCCTTGGTAAGAATTTTCGTTTTTGGGGATTGTATTGTAAAGATAAAAGACAATGACATCGGTAGATTCTTGCTTGAAGAAAAGGGATCGGTCTATTGATTTGTTACGCTTTATTGCGCTGACCGGTATTGTGATAGTTCATATATATCCTTCTGAATTTTGGACTCAATTGCGTAGTTTTGATGTCCCGTTAATGGTGTTTTTATCAGGGATATCCTATAGGTTAAGTGGAGGGAATACATTGGCTTATGAGAAATATTGTGTCAAACGTTTCAAGCGTTTGGTTCTACCGGTTTGGTTCTTTTTACCTGTTTATTTCTTAATTTATATGGCTGCGACACATTTACTCCCTCCTTGGAAGACCGTGCTTTCTTACTATACGCTTATGACCGGGTGGTATGTATGGATTATCCGTATCTTTTTCGTGATGGCCTTGGTTGCTCCGTTTTTGGCGAAAGAGTTGGATAAGTCTAGCAAACGTTTCTTCCTAGGAGTGTCGGTCTTGTTTTTATTGCTATTTGAATGGTATGTTAACACCCGATATTCCCGGTTCCCGGGGAGGACGATTGTTTTGACACATTTTCCTTATATACTTGTCTTTGCTCTAGGGTACAAGATTGTGGATTTCCAAAGGAAAGTCATAAGAGGAATGATGATTGTATGTATGTTTGTATATTTATGTATATCATTATTTTATATAAATGATGGTTGCGGATATTTGCAAACTCAATTATTTAAATATCCTCCCCAAGTCTATTATTTGTCATACGCAATGGGATGCTGTTTGTTCCTTTGGTTGGTTCGAGTGAAAGTTTTCTCATTTCTATCAGGATTATCACTGAGGTTGGTTGACCTGATCGCATTTATCGGTTCTCATACGATTTGGATTTATTTATGGCACATACCGTTAGTGAGTATGGTTAAAGGGATAGATTCCGCCATCATACGTTTTTCTGTGGTATATATACTTGCTACGATTATAGTCGGTTGCCAGACTTGGCTAGTGGAGAAACTTCTTCCTTTGGTGAAAGATACCAAAAGACAGAAGAATTTGAGGATGATTTTTATAGGATAAAGATAATATCGAAAAATAACTGCCTGCAAATATGTTGTTTTTTATTATAGCGTTCTTTCTCTTTTTTTATGTATATATAAAGAGAATGATAAGGGATGGATTTTCGAGGAAAATCATATTGTCTTTTTGGGCAATATGGTTTATATCCTTGACTATGTCGACTTTCAATCCGTATGGGCTTTATGCCGTTTCGGATGAAACTTATTTTATTTTAATGTTGAATGTGTCTGGTTTTATCTTGGGGTTCTCGGCTGTTAAGATAGGTAGGGAGGTTTATCAGGGAAAGAATGCGTATGTGTGTTATGAGTCTGTGAGTAACTTTCTTGTAAGTAAAAAGTACTTGTTTATGTTGTTGATAGGCATTGTATTGGCCGGGATGATATTGAATAAATATATATATGCAGCTACTTATTTAATGCTAAATATAGATTCTTCCATAGAATTTATGGTAGAGGATAAATCTGGATTAGATTATTTCTTTTATACGTTTTTTGCGGCTCCTTTGTTTTATAGTTCAAATATTATATTAGCTTATTCTTTAATATATAATAGGAAAGTTTTTTGTGATTTTTTTTCTTATTTGTATATCTTGGTTTTTGCGTCAATAGGTGGAGGCCGTGTCGGATTTTTAATAGTAGTAATTGCATTTGTGTTTGTTTTATTTATGGGTGGGGTAAGAGTTGATTTTAAAAAGCTTCTATTGCCATTTATTATTCTCTTCTCTCTTATTTATGTAGTGATGTCCTATTTGACTGCATTTAGACGTGGATTATTAGAATTTACATTGGATAATATTTTGGATGGAGCTTCTAAGCTAAATGAAAATTTTGTAACTTATTTAACGTTGCCTTTTCGATTGTTTGATTATTCTATTCAAAAAGACTATTTGTCGCAACTAGGAGGGTTTCATTATGGTCTAGTTAGTTTTGATGGTATAGATAGATATGCGAAGTTATTTTTACGATTATTCTCTATTGATATTCCCACTATTTATGAAAAAACCACATTAATGTTTCAGGATACTTGGATATGTGTTAGTAAAGATCTTATTGTTAATTATGCGTATACGAATGCTGTTTATCATTATTTGGATTTTGGTATTGTTGGTGTGTTTTTTATACCATTTGCTTTTTCTGCTTTTTTTAGGTGGATTGTGAAAATGTTTTATATTCAAAAAAGTACATTGGTTTTGTGTTTGATGTTTTATTTGTTTTTTATTTTAATACATACGATATTCTCTTGGCATATTAATAAAGTGTATTCCTTGGGGTTTATTATTGTAATGACATTTTTTATTTGTAAAAATAGATATAAATCTGTTTGTAGGTAATTGTAAAAGATGCTTTTTGATATAATTTTAATTTAGGAGATGTTTGTATGAAGGTGTTGTTTGTCTTACATAGTACTATTATGGGAGGAGCTACGATCTCTTGTTTAAAATTGGTGCAAGGGTTAATTGATAATAATATTGGTCGAAAGAGATTGTTCCTTCATGGG
>OGEG01001776.1_pt1 | contig 13122 bp, 10 predicted proteins | sample 1570621 | NCBI WGS metagenome assembly OGEG01 (sample SAMEA2582130, study PRJEB24529) | metagenome | biome: Human gut stool | place: China | collected 2011 | reverse complement strand
TAAGTCCCTGGGCAAAGCCACGGAAGATTAGTGAAGTGATAACACCCGAATTGCCTCTTGCTCCACGGAGCATTGCAGACGCTGTGATACCTGCGGCATCACCTGCACAGGTACCGTCAAAATCTTCAAGCGCCGCAACAGCCGCATTGACTGTCATTGACATATTTGTACCTGTGTCGCCATCGGGTACAGGGAAAATATTAAGATCATTTATACTGTTTTTTTGGTTTGAAATATTATTCGCACCGGAAATAACAGCCTGTTTGAGAATTTGTCCGTTTATCATTTAGGCACATCCTTTTAATGTACATTTCTTAATCAACTGCACAAGCCGATTTTACACCGACAAACGCAGTTTTACAATAATTCACATTATAACATTATACATTATCAGCTTGTTTTTTGCAATAGTATAATACACTAATTATCTGCAAAAAAAGCCGACTTAATCGGGATTGTTTCATATTTTTTGACAATTGGAAACAATTTACTTTATGCTGATTTGTGTTATTCAATACGCATTGACTCGGCTGAAACGCACTTTCCGCTTTTGTCATCAACATCAAAAAGCGTACATTCCATTTTGCATTCTCCGCTTGCAAGGTCAAAACGCTGCGGAAGCTTATTTTTCAGCTTTGCAATTATAATTTCGCTCTTTACACCGAGAACGGAATGGATTGTACCCGTCATTCCCGTGTCGGTTATGTAGCCGGTTCCCTTCGGAAGAACCTGTGCGTCCGAGGTCTGAACATGGGTGTGTGTTCCGAACATTGCGGAAACTCTGCCGTCAAGGTAATAACCCATTGCCCTTTTTTCACCCGTTGCCTCTGCGTGAAAATCAACAATTATGATTTTGCTTTCAGCCTGTTTAATCATTTTATCTACACATTCAAAGGCGCAATTCAGGTTGTTGTCCATATAGGAATTACCCATAATATTTATAATTGACACAATTCTTCGCCCTGTGTCAACATTAATTATACCTTTGCCGGGTGTTGAATTTTCAGGAAAATTGGCAGGTCTGACAATGAAGGGATTTGAGTCGAGGCAGTCATAGACTTCTTTCCTGCGGAAAGAATGGTTGCCGAGTGTAATTGCGTCAACTCCGCTGTCAAAAAGATGCTTTGCAGACACGGGAGTCAGTCCGTTACCGTCAGCGGAATTTTCACCGTTGCAGATTACAAAATCAACGCCTTTCACCTTTTTGAGCGTGGGAAGATTGTTGCGAAGAAATTCACAACCGATACTGCCTACAACATCACCTATACATAAAATTCTCATAGTTATCCCTCCGTTTGTGTCCGATTGCAAAATTTCAGTCGTTCAAAGCAAAACATACAAATTGATTATAACACAACTTTTCTATTCTGTCACATCAAAATCAACCTGATCTGCAATATTTTCGTTAAAAATATAATCTGTTGTCACCCTGTAGCCGTCTTTATTTTCTTTAACGGAAATTTGTTTTGAAATAACTTCGCTTTTATTCTTTGTAAAAATCTCATAGAGAATACAATCAGCCTTTGCAATCTCCTCAGCCTTGTTTTTACTTACAGAGTTTTCAGCTGTTACAAGCTCACGGTCGGTTCTGATTTTAAGTCCTACCGGCAGAACAACATCATTTATAAACAGATTTTCTCCGTGAACTGTGCTTACAAAATTGTCATAGTTTTCAAAGGCAAGGTTACAGGGAAAATCAAGCCATAAAAATCTGAAATTTTTTCTGTCAACATAATTTTCGTCAGCGTAACTGTAGGTTACTTTTTTCGGAATTGAAAGCGTTTGCTGTTCGGTAATATCGGCATAAACCTTTGCGTTCGCTCTCAAATAACGCATATCGCCCTGCTTGGTTTCGTCAAGACCGCTGACAAGAATCTGACCGTTCACAACTCCGCTGCCCTTTGTAACAACAGGTCTGCCGTTATATGCCTGAATTCGTGTTATGACTCCGTCCTTAATGGCTTTTACATTGCAAGGATTTTTTGAGGTGTCAAGCTTCGGCTTTTTGTAGGTTTCCTTAACTTCAACCGTGACAAGACTACCCGTTATGTTTATGCTCATCCAGCGGATATCGTCACATTTCAGCTGAATATTGCGTTCTATCTGATCTGTATCGAGATTGTTTTTCCACACACCGACAGAAATCCCGTTATCACCAAGTAACGATTCAAGATATGTATTGCTGATTTCCTCTGTACCCGAAATTTTTACCGACCAGATAAAATTTGAAAGAAAAATACAGAGAATAATTCCGCATACCGCACCTGCAAAAAGTCCTGTTCTCTTCTTATAGTGGTTAATAATAAACGGCAATCCGTGTTTGGATGTTATTCTTGTTTTAACCCTTGATTTGCGTGCAAGGATTCTGATTTTTTTGTAGTCGGAAAGGTACATTGAGGCTGATATTGCGTTCTTTTTCGGAACGGGATTCCAGAGATTCACACCGTTCTTTGCGGTTATGTTCATAAATCTTTCGGGAAATTTTCCGCTTGCGGTAAAGTCCACACTTCCTCTGAGAAAGCGTATTATTTTAAGGAGCATAGTTTCACCTCACGAAAGAAAGTTGATATCGGTTACAAAGCCTTCAATTTCAACGCAGGAGCTTGAAATGCATTTCAATGTCATTCCTCTCCCGCAAAATGAAATTACGGTTTTGCAGGTATTAATTTTTATGCTTTCGCTGTCATAGAGCAAAATTCCCGTTGAACCCTCAACGGTTATTCTGCGGTTTCCGAGCATCTCTATATACGGCATTGTTCCCATATCGAACATCGGAGAAGGCAATCTTTCGTTTTTATCGGCAATTCGTTTCTTCTTTGGCAAAAAAATCTCCCCTGTTTTCGTTTCTCATTTATTTTTATGCAACTGCCGTCATATATATTAATTGGTGATTAATATGTTCCTGAGTAAAAGTGCCGTAAAGGCGGTGAATATTTTTAAAGCAATCGGAATTTTTCTTTTATGTATTACGGCTCTTTTGTTTTCAAAAGAATGTTCAAAGGGTGCTGAAAACGGCATAGGCTTGTGCCTTTCAACGCTTGTACCGTCACTTTTCCCTTTCATGGTGCTTGCCTCATATATTACAGATAGCGGTCTTGCAGAAAAAATCGGCAGACATCTTTCATGGCTGACAAAGTCGCTTTTCGGACTTGACGGCTGCTTTGCATCGGCAATAATTCTCTCGCTTGTCGGAGGTTATCCCGTTGGTGCAAAGACGGTAAATTCACTTTATAAAAAAGGTGCGGCAAGTGAAAGTGAGTGTAAACGGGCTGGTCTGTTTTTGGTGTGTTCGGGACCGGGATTTCTTGTGAATTTTATCGGTGTACAGCTTTATTCAAGCATTGAAGTCGGGTTTATTATATTTGCCGCCCAATGCATCTCGGTTTTTATACTTGGATTTGCTTTAAAATTCGTTTGCAGAAACAAACTTGATGATAATTCCAATTCGGAAATATTAATAAGCACTCTGCAAAAAGGCGACGCACTTGTAAAGTCTGTTCTTGACGGTGCAAGGGGAATGTTTGCAATCTGCGCATTTGTGGTGCTGTTTTCGGCATTTACTGAGATTTTCTGCTCACACATTACGGATGAAAATATTCAAAAACCGTTTTTGATACTCACGGAAGTTTGCAATGCGGTTACTGCGGTATCGAAAGATTTGCCGATTGAGGTTGTTGCATTTTCGGCAGGATTAGGCGGACTTTGCGTACATTTTCAGATTTTCTCGGCACTTGGAAATATTAAGGTAAATAAAATATTATTTTTCTTTTGCAGAATTTTACAAGGGCTTATCACCGCATTGCTTACGCATTTAGGAATAAAACTTTTCTCCGTCACAACCGATGTTTTTTCAACATCAACGGTTGAAAATTTCAGTTTTTTCGGAGGAACTGCCCTTTCGGGAGCGGCTTTGCTTTTTACCGCTTTATGCTTTTTATATTCACTCAAAAATTACAAACAAAATTGACGGAGGTTACTTTATGTGCGGAATAGCAGGATGGATTGACCACTCACAGGATATGAGCGAAAGAATTGATTTGCTCAACAAAATGTCGGAAACGCTTGACAGGCGAGGTCCTGACGAAAACGGTTTGTACATTAACCAAGGGGCGGCACTTATGCACAGACGGCTTGTTGTAATTGACCGTGAAAACGGCAAACAGCCGATGTCTGTTCGTCACAAGGACACGACTTATGTAATTGTCTATAACGGCGAACTATACAACACAGCCGAGCTTCGTGAGGAGCTGAAAGCATCGGGTTTTCATTTCAGAGGTCACAGCGACACGGAGGTTGTGCTGAAATCGTACATTAAATACGGTGCGGACTGTTGCAAAAAGCTGAACGGAATTTTCGCCTTTGCAATCTACAACACAAGCGACAAATCTCTGTTTTTGTGCAGGGACAGAATCGGCGTTAAGCCGCTGTTTTACTATGAATACAACGGAGGATTATTGTTTGCGTCAGAAATAAAAGCGTTGCTTGCAAGCAAGATTGTAAAGCCTCAAATTGACGAGCAGGGACTCAATGAAATTTTCTTTTTAGGACCTGCAAGAACGCCTTCGTTCGGAGTTTTCAAGGGAGTATTTGAGCTTAATCCGGGCGAATGCGCAATATATAGGCACTCAAAGCTTCGCCGAAAAAAATACTACACCGTTGAGGCAAAAGAGCATACAGACAATGAAGTTACTACCATTGAAAAGACGAGATATCTGCTGACTGATGCAATTCAGCGACAACTTGTGAGTGATGTTCCGCTATGCTTTTTCCTTTCGGGAGGGCTTGACAGCAGTATAATTGTCAAGACCGCATCAATGTACAACAAGGAACACAAACTCGGCAAAATCAACACCTACTCGGTTGAATACCGTGACAACGAAAAATATTTTCAAAAGAGCAATTTTCAGCCTACTCCCGATTACGAATTTATTTCGATGATGTCAAAAAATGCCGACACAAAGCACAGGGAAATTATCCTTGACAACACGCTTGTGTGCGACGCACTTTATGAAAGTGTTCAGGCAAGGGATTTGCCGGGGTATGTTGATGTTGACTCGTCACTTTTGCTCTTCTGCAAAGAAATTAAGCAAAACTACACAGTTGCACTTTCAGGAGAATGTGCCGATGAACTTTTCGGCGGATATCCGTGGTATCACAACCATGAAATACTTTTTGAGGATTGTTTTCCGTGGTCAAAAAGTCAGGATGTTCGCAGGAGCATTCTCAAGGACGGTGTGCTGAAAAACGGCGAGGAGTATGTCAGACAAAGGTATCTTGACACAATAAGCCTTGCCCCAAAGCTTAAAAGCGACACCGACCTTGACAGGCGAATGCGAGAGATGTTTTACCTGAATTTTTACTGGTTTATGCAATGTCTGCTTGAGCGAAAAGACAGATGCTCAATGTTCAGCGGACTTGAGGTAAGAGTGCCGTTCTGCGATTACAGACTTGTTGAATATGCGTACAATATGCCGTGGGAATTAAAGGCATGGGGCAACCGTGAAAAGGGAATTGTGCGAAAGGCTTTTGAGGATATTCTGCCCGAAGAAATTTGCTGGCGAAAGAAAAGCCCGTACCCGAAAACGCACAATCCGATTTACTTCAATGAGTGTGTAAAAAGGGTTAGAAAAATTCTTAAAAAGCGTTCAATTCTAAACGAACTGCTTGACAGTAAAGGGATTGAAGATATCATTGAAAATCCCGATAAAATCACAAATCCGTGGTACGGTCAGCTGATGAAAGCGCCGCAGATTCTTGCGTATATAATCGAACTTGACTACTGGTTTGATAAATATAATGTTGAAATAGTGTAACGGTTATGTTAAAATCGGAGTGTAAAAAGCTCCGGGAGATGTAGAAAATTAGCCGTAAACAATATATTAAACTGACCGATTTCTTCAAGAATAACAAATCCGCAAAAAATGTGTTGAAATTCGTATATAAAATTTTTCCGCTGACAGTATTTGCAAGCTATCCGATTTTGCTTGTATATACATTTTTGTGGCAAAAAGATTTGTTTTTAAAGTCGCTGACTGTGCCTGCGGGGGTGTTTTTGGGAATAACACTTCTGCGAATTATCATAAAAGAAGAACGCCCGTATGTGCGGTACGGAGTTGCGCCTGTTTTTGCAAAGAACAGCAAGCCAGACAGTATGCCGAGCCGCCACACCGCAAGCGCATTCATCATTGCAATGGCAATTTTGCGGTTCAATGTGTGGGCAGGGATTGCATACCTCTTCATTGCGGTTATGATTTCCGTGTCAAGAGTGTGTGCAGGAGTGCATTATGTGCGTGATGTCATAGTCGGCGCAGCAATAGCAATCCTCTGCGGAATTGTATTTTTATTTTTGGTGTTTTAATATATAATTGTGCAGACGGTAACAATGTTACGCTCAATCATAATTTTCAATTTAAAAAGCCACAGCAGATTTTAACCTTTCTACTGTGGCTTTTTTGTTGGTTGTTAAGTTGTGTAATATCTGTTTATGTAACAGTGATATTATTTTTTGTCATCTGTTTTTTCTGTAAGGTCGATGATATCACCTGTGCAATGGGGACATTTTGTGGCTTTGATATCAATATCACTGAAACAGAACGGACACTTTTTTGTTGCGGGAGCTTCTTCGGGTTCAGTTTTTTTGCCGAGTGACATAACCTTGTTGACAAGCTTTACGATAAGGAAGATTACGAAAGCCATAATCAGGAAGTTGATTACCGCTGTGATAAACTTACCGTACATAATTGTTGCGCCGTTGATTGTAACCTGAAACTGGTCAAAGTTGACACCGCCGAAGATACCGAGAATCGGCGAAATGATGTCGCTTGTGAGAGAAGTTACGATTGCCTGAAAAGCCGCACCGATGATAACGCCGACTGCGAGATCAAGCACATTTCCACGCATTATGAACTCCTTAAACTCCGAAAAAAACTTTTTCATTTCACCCTGATCCCCTTTATTTAATTTTCAAAATCAGCCAAGAATTGCCTTATGGTAAACCTTTTTACCCTTTTTGATTACAACATAGCCTTTTTCAAAATCAGACTTTGCAACCTTTGCGTAAACATCTGCTACCTTTTCATCGTCAACAGAAACACCGCCCTGCTGAATAAGTCTTCTGCCCTCACCGTTTGAAGGAATGAGTCCGCACTTCTTCATGAGGTCAAGAATTCCGATTTCGCCGTCTGCAAAATCAGCCTCTGTAAGAGTTGTTGAAGGCATATTGTCTGTATTTGTCTTGTTGCTGAAAATTGCTCTTGCAGCCTCCTGAGCCTTGTCAGCCTCATCTTTGCCGTGAACAAGCTCTGTAAGCTCATGAGCAAGAATTTCTTTTGCTTTGTTAATTTCACTGCCCTCAAGCTTTGCAAGCTCATCAATTTCTTCAAGCGGAAGGAATGTGAGCATTTTAAGACACTTGATTACATCGCCGTCATCAACATTTCTCCAATACTGGTAGAAATCGTAGGGGCTTGTCTTTTCGGCTGAAAGCCATACTGCACCCGACTGGGTTTTACCCATTTTCTTACCCTCTGAATTAAGGAGAAGGTTGATTGTCATTGCATATGCGTTCTTGCCGAGCTTTCTTCTGATAAGCTCTGTACCGCCGAGCATATTGCTCCACTGGTCGTCACCGCCGAACTGCATATTACAGCCGTACTTCTGATAGAGAGCATAGAAGTCATATGACTGCATAATCATATAGTTAAATTCAAGGAAGCTGAGTCCCTTTTCCATTCTCTGCTTGTAGCACTCTGCACGAAGCATGTTGTTGACGGAAAAGTGCGGTCCGATCTCTCTTAAGAAATCTATGTAATTTAAATTCATAAGCCACTCAGCGTTGTTTACCATCATGGCTTTTCCTTCGGAGAAGTCGATGAAACGGCTCATCTGCTTCTTAAAGCAGTCACAGTTGTGCTGAATTGTCTCAACCGTCATCATAGTTCTCATATCGGTACGTCCGGACGGATCTCCGACCATTCCGGTGCCGCCGCCGATCAGCGCGATCGGCTTGTTTCCAGCCATCTGTAAACGTTTCATTAAGCAGAGTGCCATGAAATGTCCCACATGAAGGCTGTCCGCAGTCGGGTCAAAGCCGATATAGAATACGGCCTTTCCTTCGTTTACCATTTTACGGATCTCTTCTTCGTTTGTGACCTGCGCGATTAATCCACGGGCCTGTAACTCTTCGTAAACTCCCATTTTGTTTACTCCTTTTCTGTAATTTTCTGCGGATGTTCGTTTCTTCCGCCTGTGTTGGTCTTTATATGAAGACCTGCTATCCGGACGAAGCGAAAAAAAGCCCCGTCCCTTGTTTCCCAAAAGGACGAGGCATACGCTCGTGTTACCACCTGATGTTCCCGAAACGCTCGCACGCTCCGGCTCATGGAGTCCTCATCATAAAAGACCCCGGCATTTCTAACGGGTACCAGTTCCGTCACAGCCTACTCACATTTTCCGGTTATCTCCGTTCACGCTTTCGGTGTGCAGCTCCGGGATGTATTCAGAAAAAGAAGTCCGCGCGCCTCTCATCCACCGGCAGCTTTCTGTGCGGAGCAAACCATTTTCCTACTTGTTCCCTTCATCGCTTTTCCATTATATACCGCATGCTTTAACGCGGCTATATGGGTCATTATATGGAGATTCCAAAGCTTTGTCAAGAGCGGAAGCCCTGAAATTCGTTAACTTCATATCCTTTCCTGCAATTTCCCCCTGATTTTTCTGGACAAATAACAAGAATGTGATAGAATAGAAAAAATGCCTGAACCCGGAAATCCATGAGCAGGCGCAAATACTAAAAAACACTCATCACCTAAGGAGGTCCCGTATGGAAAGCCATAAAATCATCCAGGTGGACGAAAAGGTTCCCTTTAACCTTTTGATCCCCCTGAGCATCCAGCACATGTTCGCCATGTTCGGTGCATCGGTGCTTGTTCCGTTTTTATTCGGAATCAATCCAGCCATCGTTCTTTTCATGAATGGCGTTGGCACTCTCATGTTTATATTTATCACAAAGGGAAAAGCTCCCGCCTATCTCGGTTCCAGCTTCGCGTTTCTCGCTCCTGCCGGCATCGTGATCGCAAAATTCGGTTATGAATATGCCCTCGGTGGATTCGTTGCCGTCGGTTTCGTCGGCTGTATCCTCGCGTTCATCATTTATAAGATCGGATATAAGTGGATCGACGTCGTTCTCCCACCCGCTGCCATGGGTCCGGTTGTAGCCCTGATTGGTCTGGAGCTCTCCTCCAGCGCAGCAAGCAACGCCGGACTTTTAGACGAAACGATCGATCCAAGAAATCTCATCGTGTTCCTCGTAACACTTGGCTTTGCCGTTTTCGGTTCTGTCCTGTTCCGGGGATTTTTATCTGTCATCCCGATCCTGATCGCCGTGATCGCCGGATATGTCGCTGCCGTTGCATGCGGAATCGTTGATTTCTCTGCGGTGGCTGCTGCCCCGATCTTTGCGATCCCGAACTTCACCGCTCCAAAATTTAATATGGAAGCGATCATGATCATCATGCCGGTCATCCTTGTCATCACCTCCGAACATATCGGACATCAGGTCGTAACAAGTAAGATCATCGGCCGCGACCTCTTAAAGGATCCGGGACTTCACCGCAGCATCTTTGGTGACAACTTCTCCACCATGGTATCCGGTCTCATCGGCTCCGTACCGACGACCACCTACGGTGAGAACATCGGCGTTATGGCTGTCACAAAGGTTTACAGTGTTCAGGTCATCGCCGGAGCAGCCGTGATCTCCATCATCTGCTCCTTTATCGGGAAATTATCGACCCTGATCCAGACGATCCCGGGACCGGTCATCGGCGGAATCTCCTTCCTGCTCTACGGTATGATCGGAACCTCCGGTCTCCGTATTCTGGTCGACTCCAAGGTCGACTACGGCAAAAACAGAAACCAGGCCCTGACTGCCGTGATCTTTGTAACCGGCCTCTCCGGGATCAAGGTGAATTTCGGCAATGTGCAGCTCACAGGTATGGTCCTTGCATGTGTTGTCGGCATGATCTTAAGCCTGATCTTCTATATTTTTGATAAGATGAAGCTTACAAATGATCAGTAAAAGTAACTAAGTGTAACCATCTGGAATAAAACGTTAACTTGCAGGTTCTTCTCCGGTATGCGGTTCATCTCCGCTATCGTTTCAGAACCTGCTTTTTATTTTTTCTACAGCCTGTCCCGCACACAATTCCCCGTCCTTTTTATTTTTTACTCCCGGCTCATTCAAACCGATACTTTTTTCCTGCCCTCTTTTTCCTTTTGTTCTCTGACGATATTTCCTATATAAACTATACTTACAGAATTATTAGTTTTCTCTGTTTTATTTACAAATTTTCTTTTTCGCGCTATGATATTTCTATCATATACAAATCGAAAGGATGGTTCCCACATGAAAGAAGCGATTCAGACACTTATAACGTCCGACAAGATGGCTCACGCCTTCGAATACCTGAAACAGGATGAAGCGCACACCATCGACCAGCAGATCGAGCTTGTTCAGATCTCCTCCTTCAGCCCATTTGAGGAGAAGCGCGCGATCCGTTTTAAAGAGCTTCTGACCGAGGCAGGTCTCGATCCGGTGATGGATGAGGTCCACAACGTATACGCCCATATCCATGGAACCGGTAATGGTCCGACTCTCTATGTCTCCGCTCATCTGGACACTGTATTCCCGCCGGAAACTCCGCTCCCGGTGAAACGCGAAGGAACAAAGATCTACGCACCCGGAATCGGCGATGATACCCGCGGACTGGCTGAGATCCTTACACTGGCAAGAGCCATCAAAGAATCCGGCTTAAAACCGGTCGGAGATATCATTATCGGCGGCAACGTCGGTGAGGAAGGTCTCGGAGATCTCCGCGGCATGCGCCACTTCTTCTCGAAAAACGCCGACAAGGTTGACGGTTTTATCTCCGTTGACGGTGCAGGCTGCCTGATCTGCCACGGCGGCACCGGAAGCCACCGCTACGAGGTAACCTTCCGCGGACCGGGGGGACATTCCTTCGGTGCCTTCGGTCTTGTAAACCCGATCTTTGCCATGGGCCGCGCCATCTCCTATATCTCTGAGCTCCGCACCCCGAGAGAACCGAAGACTACCTTCTCCGTCGGTGTCGTAAACGGCGGAACCTCCATCAATGCCATCGCGTATGAGTGCTCCATGCTTGTCGATATCCGTTCCAACGGCTTAAAGGAGCTTGAAGAGCTTGATGCAAAGCTTCAGGAGTGCATCAAACGTGCAGTTGAGGATGAAAATAACCGTTGGGAAACCGAGCGTTCCTACGAAGAATCTAAGGACAGCTTCGATCACAACGGACGTATCACTGTGGAAGTAAAACAGATCGGAAACCGTCCGGCAGGAAGCCAGCCGAAGGACTGTGAGATCGTGAGCGCCACAGCCTCTGCGTTCCAGGCATGCGGCGAAGATGTAGAATTCGAAAGCGCAGGAAGTACCGATGCAAATATCCCGATCAGCCTCGGAATCCCTGCGATCTGCGTCGGCGGAGGCGGAAAAGGCGGTGCCTGCCATTCCGTTGACGAGTGGTATGACAGCAAAGACGCCTATAAGGGATCTCAGAGAGTCCTTGCGGCGATCTTCGCGCTTGTGGGACTCGATGGAGTAAGTGAGCCGCTGCTTTCCAGGCGGAAAAAATAAGCTCCGCGCCAAAATACCTTTTGTCTCCAACATCATAAAATAAAACAGCATGCCGGAAAGTCTCCTGTAAGTCCTTCTTACAAGCGTTCTTCCCGGCATGCTGTTTTATTTTCCACTGCGTTTCACAGTTCTATCTTTAGTTTCCATCCATCAGCGACAGTCTCACCAGCGCCCGCTTCAAAGCGGCTTCAGCGCGGTCAATATCGGTCTGTGGATTCTTTTCCGCCAGACGTCTCTCTGCGCGGATCCTGGCTTCATTGGCTCTCTTGCCATCGATGTTTTCCGGCCACTCGCAGGCTTCCGCGAGGATCGTTACCTTCTCCGGCAGGATCTGTAAAAATCCGGAAAGCAACGCCGCTTTTTTCACGCCGTCTGCCCCGTGGATCTTAAGAACGCCCGGTGCAACCGCGACGACCATCGGGATATGCTTCGGATAGATTCCGGCTTCCCCGTCTGCCGTGTTGAGCTCCACCATCGAAACCTCTCCGTCGAAAAACGCCTCATCCGGCGTAACGATCTGAAGTCTCATCATTTCCGCCATGTCCACACCCCCTATTTCACGCGGGCGAGAACATCATCAATATTTCCTGCGTTGAGGAACAGATTCTCCGGAATATCGTCATGTTTGCCTTCGAGGATCTCCTTGAAGCCCTGGATCGTCTCGGAAAGCGGAACATAGCGGCCTTCCAGACCGGTAAACTGTCCGGCTACGAAGAACGGCTGGGATAAGAATCTCTGGATCTTTCTCGCACGGGATACGGTAAGCTTATCTTCCTCGGAAAGCTCATCCATACCGAGCATTGCGATAATATCCTGAAGCTCCTTATATCTCTGCAGCACTTCCTGTACGCCGCGGGCAACCTTATAATGCTCCTCACCAACAATACGCGGATCAAGGATACGGGACGTAGACTCAAGCGGATCTACAGCCGGGTAAATACCAAGCTCTACGATAGAACGGCTTAATACAGTCGTTGCATCCAGATGTGCGAAGGTGTTCGCCGGAGCCGGGTCAGTTAAGTCATCCGCCGGCACGTAAACGGCCTGTACAGAGGTGATAGAACCGTTCTTGGTGGAAGTGATACGCTCCTGCAGGGCACCCATCTCGGTCTGCAGGGTCGGCTGGTAACCTACAGCGGAAGGCATACGGCCAAGCAGCGCAGATACCTCAGAACCAGCCTGGGTGAAACGGAAAATGTTATCAATGAACAGCAGCACATCCTTACCACCCTGGTCACGGAAATACTCTGCCATAGTCAGTCCTGTTAAACCAACTCTCATACGAGCCCCCGGCGGCTCATTCATCTGACCAAATACCATGGTGGTTTTATTGATAACGCCGGAATCTGTCATCTCATGATAAAGGTCATTACCCTCACGGGTACGCTCTCCAACACCGGTAAATACGGAATATCCGCCATGCTCGGTTGCGATGTTACGGATCAGTTCCTGGATCA
>OGEG01001764.1_pt1 | contig 13211 bp, 15 predicted proteins | sample 1570621 | NCBI WGS metagenome assembly OGEG01 (sample SAMEA2582130, study PRJEB24529) | metagenome | biome: Human gut stool | place: China | collected 2011 | reverse complement strand
ATCCAGAACCGCTATCTGGAAGCCAATGACCGCCCGGAGCGTGTGGACTTGCGTTTGGCTCTCCACCTTTGCGGTGCAGCGGTTGAGTGACCTGATTTGCCTAGAGCACCAGCTCTCCACCATCGAGTACAAGCCTTATCGGGAACGGCAGAAGCGCATCGTCTATCCGCCCAAGGAGAGCAACCGTGACCGCCTGTGCGGAATCATCGACACCATCCTTGCAGAAAAGCCGGAGGATTACGAAGCGTTTCTGCAAAAGCTGGAACAGCAGGGCTATGAGGTGAAGCGTGGCAAGTACACGGCAGTGAAGGGCAAGGGGCAGAAACGGTTTATCCGTTTCCGCACACTGGGCACCGGCTATGGTGAGGACGAGATCAAGGCGGTGCTGGAGGGCAAGGCGAAACACCAGCCGTACCAGAAGCTTCCGCCCAAAGAACAGCCCTTCCAGTTGCTGGTGGACATTCAGGGGAAAATGGCAGCGGGCAAAAGTGTCGGCTACAAAAAGTGGGCAATGAAGTTCAACCTGAAAGAAATGTCCAAGACCCTGCTTTTTTTGCAGGAGCAGAAGATCAGCAGCGCCGAGGAACTACGGGAACGTGCAGCGGCAGCAACGGAACGCTATTATGCCTTGGGGGATTCCATCAAGGCGGTAGAAGCAAGGTTGACGGAGATTGCCGTCCTGAAAACCCACATCATCAACTATGCCAAAATCCGCCCGTTCTATGATGCCTACCGCAAGTCGGGGTACAGCAAGGCGTTTCTGGAAGCCCACCGGGAGGAGATTGCTCTGCACAAGGCGGCGAAGGCTGCCTTTGACGAAGCCGGGCTGCAAAAATTGCCCAAGGTCAAGGCGTTGGATGCGGAGTTCGCAGAGCTGCTGAGCAAGAAGAAAGCAGCCTACCCGGACTACCGCAAGGCACGGAACGAGATGCAGGAACTGGTCCGGGCACAGAAAAACGTGGAACGCTTTTTTGCGGAGGAAAAACCAGCACAGGAGAACGAGCAGGCTCGATAAAAGCAGATTGCCGGGAACTGACCGTGAGTGGTCGGTTTCCGGCAATCTTTTTTTGTTGGCTCAATCTTTAACGGAATGGTTTATCTCTTTCGATTGTGTATGTTGGTGCGACCAACAGGTATCCTATGGAGTGTAAAGAACACGATAGGACGAGGTTGCACTATGAAAGAACTTTTTGGACAGCGACTACGGGAGCAGCGTATAAAGCATGGGTTGACGTTGGAACAGCTTGCGGAAAAATCCGAGCTTTCCTCCAACTATATCGGCATGGTAGAGCGTGGCTTAAAGGAACCCGGTCTTGCCACTATCGTCAAACTTCTGAATGCTCTGAATATTTCCGCAGACACATTGTTGTGTGATCTGGTTCCCAGTGCATCCCATGTGACCGATGACGAGATCCGCAAGCGGCTGGAAGGTTTGACCCCCATCCAGAAAAAAGCAGCACTCGATCTGCTGGATACCTATATCAGCAATCTCCCTTACCTCACAAACGAGGAATAAACCACAAACTTTGCAAGCGCATCGGCTGAAATTTAGCCGGTGCGCTTTTCTTTTGCATTCCTTTCGGCTATAATCATTCTTATAGAACGCATTGTTTTCTAAGGAATTGATTTTTGGGGGTGTCAAAATGAGAGAACCACGGTACAGCATTTTAGCTGATATTTAGGATGCGATTGAGCAGGCAAAACAGGGCAAGCTGGCGTTGTACTGGCAGCGCACCATCCAGCGGGAATACCGCTGCAAGAAAGTCACCCCTGCCGAACAGCAGGCGTATGAGCATTTGCAGAGTGTTCTCTCCGAAGTGCCGCAATGGAGCGATGAGGAAGAGCTGCGCTTCGAAATGGAAGAAATCGGCAGCGGGGCTCGTTTCTGCCACTTCTGGACTGACCACGATTCCATGGTGCAGTTGACGGAAGATCGCAACGGCGGATTTCATGCTGCCTGCGTTCTGGACACGGACACTTCCCCGGAAGTGCGCCGGGAGGCTGCACTGCTGGCGCAGAAAGAGCTTGCGAAATGTATGCAGGAATGGGGCATTTCGCTTCTGAATGCGCCTGTCCCGGAACAGATGAAGTATGCTTCTCTGGCTCAAGCCGCTTCTCACCTCATGCAAGTCCTCAACGACCCGGAAAGCATCACCGGGTAAAAAGCGTCCCGCCGGGATGCGCAGCCTGCATCGAAAAATGCAGATCAAAGGGGCTTGGGGCACTTCCCCAACAAGCATTTTGCAAAGCAAAATAGCATTTGTATAGACGAATGCCCTGCTTGCTACCGTAACCCTACCCTCGTATTCTCCCTCTACTAATACTACAATTTGAAACGGAGATTTTGGCCGAACATTCAAGAAAACACTTTTTATAAATGGGCTATTTTCTTGAATTTTGTCCAGGCGTGTGTTATTATAAAATCAGTAAGCTGCAACTAACTGATTGGAGTGAGGATAATGGGAAATGCCAGTTTCAATCAAGACTGGTACGGTATGCAGGCCAAAGTTCTGGCGCAAAGTGATGATCGTGTAGTCGTAGATTATGGCTGCAAAGGCCGGGGAATTGTAAAAAACTATAATCTGTTTGAGGGAATACAGCTTTGTTTCCTCGATTTTGAATCAGATGAGTCTATGGAAACACAAAAGTTTAATCCAGATATTATTCAGATCACGCACTGCCAGACCGGCCGGTATGAATGTGAATTTGCTAACCACACTGTATCGTATTTGCCAGAGGGCTATTTTAGCGTTGCGGCAACAGAGCATTCGCCGGTTTCCTTTTCTTTCCCTTTGGGAAAATATTACGGCGTCAGCCTCGTCATTGACCGTCAGGCGCTTTCAGATGGAACACGCCGGATGATGCAGACAATCCCTATTGATCTTGATAAAATAGGAACAACGCTGAGACTTGAAACACGGTGGTATGTCAGTGATACCCCAGCGCAGTTGAAGCATCTGTTTTCAGAATTATATTCTGCCGCTGAGACGGAGCCAATCGGCTATTTCAAAATCAAGGCTATTGAACTCCTGTACCACATGGATCAGCTAACGCAGATTAACGGGTGCGACTTGAAGTATTTTGATAAGAAACAAATACAGTCTACAAAAGCAATCCGGGAATATCTTGTTTCTCACTTGGACGAAAAAGTGTCTTTGGAGCAGATGGCAAAAGAAGCGCATTTGAACCTATCTGTTTTTCATTTGGTTTTTTCCCATATCTATGGAGACACGCCGTATGCCTATCTCAAAAAATACAAAATGAATTTAGCGGCTCAGTGGCTTTCGGAAAATAAAATGAAAATCGTGGATATAGCTTTGGAACTTGGATATAGTAACGCAAGTAAGTTCGCAAAGGCTTTTCAATCTGTCTATGGGATGTTGCCAAAGGACTATCGAAAAAAATAAATAGGAAGAATGGGCTGTTTTCTGCGTCATCTCAAAGGAATGGAGCAGAAAAAATTGCGCAGGCAGATATAATGAGCTGGTGCGGTTGGTTTATGCTAACCCATCAGCTTTTTATTTAGGAGGTGGTCTCCCTGCTTGCCATAGATACTCGAATCAAGTTGCTTCTGTTTTTGCTCATCAACTTCATGGTGTTCGGCTTGAAAGATTTTGTCCTTGGCAGTGTGTGTTTTTCCTTTATCTGCATCCTCTCGTGCCTGATGGGACAGAAAAAGATCGTGTTGAAATATATCGTCTTTTATGTGGTGATTGCGGCTATACAGCAGCTTTGTATCTACCTCCCCCAGGCCATCGAAACTATTTTGTCGATCTTCACATTGTTTATCCGGGTGATGATACCCGTGGTACTCTTTGCCTCAACCTTTATCGCTACAACGAAAGTCAGCGAATTGATTGCGGCTATATACTCGCTAAAAATACCTCGGAGCATTACCATTACATTCGCTATGGTGCTACGCTTTTTCCCTACTTTCAGTGAGGAGATTCACAACATTTATGACGCGATGAAGTTAAGAGGCATCGCCCTTTCGTGGAAAAATGTATTCACGCGCCCCATGCTCATTCTGGAGGCAATCACTATCCCCATCGTGATGCGCTCTGCCTCGATTGCAGAAGAATTATCTGCTTCTGCGGTGACGAGAGGTATTGATAATCCGGCACAACGGACTTCGTTCATTCAGCTAAAAGTTCATACTAAAGATTGGATGGTACTGTGCTTCTTTCTTGTTGCCTTCGTTGTGCTGTTTTTCTGCAAATACCAGATATATGGGAGGATATGATGATGATTGATATTGACCATGTATCTTTTCAATACTCCGGCGCTGAACAGGAAAATCTGCAAGATTTCAATTTGCAGATTAAAAAGGGGGGTGTGTTGTTCTCACTGGCGAATCTGGATGTGGAAAGACTTGTGTAACCAGGTTGATAAATACGCTTATTCCCCACTTTTACGAAGGGGAAATGTCCGGGGCGGTTCTCATTGACGGAGTTGATACCCGCACGATCCAACCGCACGATTTGTCGGACAAGATAGGCTCCGTTTTCCAAAATCCACGCAGTCAGTTTTTTAGTCTGGATACGGACAGCGAGATTGTGTTTGGTATGGAAAATAAGGGTATGCCCTATCAAGTGATGCTGGATCGTTATCAACAGACTATCCGGGAATTACATATTGAAAAGTTAAAGGATCGCAACCTGTTTGACTTGTCCGGCGGGCAAAAGCAGACCATAGCCTTTGCCAGCGTTTACGCATTAAATCCTGATATTTTTGTCTTGGACGAGCCTTCGTCAAACCTGGACCCAGAGGCCATTCAAGAACTACGACGGCTGCTTTTACTGATTAAGGCGCAGGGAAAAACGATTGTTGTATCCGAACACCGCCTTTACTTCTTGAATGGGATTGCCGACCGCATTGTCCTTATGGAGCATGGTAAGCTGAAACAATCTTGGTCCGCCAGTGATTTCGCTTTATTCAATACCGAGCAAATCAAGGCGCTGGGACTTAGAAGCTATACGACTACAAGGTTAGAGCTTCCCGATACGATGCCCTCTCGAAACGAGCCCCCGGCTGTCGAAGTTAAAGATCTTGCGATTGGCTATGAGAAAGGGGAGCCCGTGGCGCAGCACCTGAATTTTCGTGTCTACCCAGGAGAAATTGTTGGTGTGGTAGGAAAAAATGGCTGTGGGAAATCAACTTTAGCCCGGACCTTATGTGGCTTGCAGAAGGAACTCCGTGGAGAAGTTCTATACAAAAACAGTATGGTCCCAAGTAAACGGCGGATCAGGAAAGCGTATCTTGTCATGCAGGACCCGGATTATCAACTGTTTACCGATAGCGTTTACCAGGAACTGCTGCTGGCATTATCTGACCAGAAGGATAAAGACGAAAAGAGAATAGACGATATTCTGGATGAGTTGAATTTGACGATTTATAAAGAGCGGCATCCAATGTCCCTATCTGGCGGTCAGAAGCAGCGCACCGCGATTGGCGTTGCGGCACTCCGAGATGCAGAGGTACTTATTTTTGATGAGCCTACAAGCGGCTTGGACTACAAAAACATGGAGAGTGTTGCAGGAATTTTAAGTGCGCTGTCCAAAAGAGGGAAAGCCATCTTGGTGATTTCCCATGACAATGAACTACTGATGAAGATTTGTTCCCGCGTCATTCGCGTGGATGAAAGGACTTCATCTTAGTTATATACAAAATATAGAAAGGGGCTATCTGTATGAGTGAACAAGCAAAACCTGTCGGGGCATCCGACAAAATGAAAGCAAAGGATTTTATCACGCTGGGCATTTTTACGGTGTTATTCTTTGCTGTGGTAATGGTGTGCATCTTTGCCTCCGCAGCTACCGTGGTGACCTTCGCATTTGGGAGCGCCATTGCTGCAATTCCTGGAGGCATTATCTATATGCTGATGCGCGCTAAAGTGCCAAAGGCCGGGAGCGTTCTGTTGAGCGGTGTGGTGATCGGCCTGATTGAGTTTCTGATTGGCGCAGGCTGGGCGGTTGCCGTCGGTTTTATTGCCGGTGCCGTAATTGCGGAGCTTCTGGCCCGTATCGGCCACTACAAGAGCTTCTGGCTGAATACCATTGGCTATTCCGTGTATATGATGTTCTTTGCGCTGGGAACCTATCTCCCTATGGTCATTATGACCGGCTATGTGGATGATATGTCTACGTCGAATGGTGTCAGCGCCGAGTATCTGACGGAGCTGCATAGCTTTATGAATGGAACAATGGTAGTCATCATCGCTGTTGTGACCTTCGTTGCAGGCATCGTCGGCGCTTTGATTGCAAAAGGCGTGTTCAAAAAGCATTTCCAGAAGGCAGGCATTGTCTAAGGGCAATATAGTTGTGACTAACTCCATGGTATCTTTGGGCTATTTTGGGCAGTGGAACAGAGTTATGGAGTAGCAGGCAATTTCAAAGGTTGATAAAATGAGTGGTGAGGTTAGGGATTGCCAACCTCACCACTTTCAATTTTAAGGAGGGTTAATGCTATGTCAAACTCAAAGTCGAAACAGGCAAAACCAAAGACGGGTTTGGCACGATGCATGGAATTGGCTTCTGACAGAAAGGGCCTTGTATTCTTAGCTGCGGTTCTTTCGTCACTGGCGGCCATTGCTTCGTTCATCCCGTACATAGCGGTCTATTTTATGATCCGCTCGATTATCGGTGTTTTCCCGAACTTGGATCAGTTGGATATGGGGATGGTCATGAATTATGGCTGGCTGGCGCTCGCCGGGATCGTGGCGAATATCCTGCTGTACTTTCTGGCTATTTTCAGTTCACACATGGCAGCGTTCGGAACGCTGTACGAGCTGAAGGTTCTCTTTGCAGACCATATTACGAAAATTCCACTTGGGTATCACCTGACGATTGGCAGCGGACGTCTGCGGAAAATCATGGATGAAAACATTGAAAGCGTAGAGGGCTTTATTGCTCATCAGTTCCCGGATTTTGTCGCTTCTATTACAGCTCCCATTGTCATGGTCATCATCCTGCTGGCCGTTGACTGGCGGTTCGGTCTTGCCTCTCTGGTCGGTATCATTCTGGCGTTTGTTGCGGAGTTCATTGGCTTTGGCAGCGGCGAGATGAAAGAGAATATGGGGAAATATCAAAAAGCCCTGGAAGAAATGAACAACGCTTCTGTAGAGTATGTTCGTGGAATGTCGGTTGTAAAGGCGTTTAACCAGACCGCATCCTCTTTCAAAAAACTCAAAGAAGCAATTACCGGATATACAGAGTGGGTCCTGAAATTTTCCCTGGGCTGGCAGAACTGCATGCCCGCCTTCACCACAATCATCAATAATGTTTATCTGATCCTTGTACCTGTCGGAATTTTAATCGGCTCCAGGTCGGATGATTTTGCTGGGTTTGCCATGACCTTCATTTTCTATCTGCTCTTTGTACCCGCAATTTCCGGTGTACTGAACAAAATCATGTATATCTCCGAATCGTTCATGCAGATTGATGGGAATGTGGCTCGGATGGATGAAATTCTGAACATCCCTGAAATGCCGGAAACATCTCATCCTAAGAAACCTGTTGGGGATGATGTTGCTTTCCACGATGTCAGCTTTTCCTACACGGGGGATGTTTCCGAGAAAGCCCTGGAAAATGTATCTTTCTCAGCAAAACAGGGACAGATCACAGCTATTGTCGGCCCGTCCGGCGGCGGCAAGAGTACGATTGCCAATCTGATTTCTCGGTTTTGGGACGTATCTTCCGGCAGCATTACCATCGGCGGCGTAGATGTGCGCGATATGGCGGAGGATGACTTGATGCGCCATGTCAGCTTTGTGTTCCAGGATATTTTCCTGTTCAAGCAGAGCATCTTGGATAATATCCGTATGGGCAATCCTTCGGCCAGTGAGGAACAAGTGATTGCGGCGGCGAAAGCGGCGCAGTGCCACGAGTTCATCTCCAAACTACCGGGCGGGTATCACACGGTGGTCGGCTCCAAAGGCATCCATCTCTCTGGCGGCGAGCGCCAGCGAATTGCCATTGCGCGGGCCATTATCAAGGACTCGCCCATCATCGTGCTGGATGAGGCAACGGCGTTCAGCGACCCGGAGAATGAATACCTGATCCAGAAAGCTTTTGAAAAGCTGATGCAGGGTAAGACAGTTATCATCATCGCACACCGCCTCTCCACAATCCGCAATGCAGATAAGATTATTGTCATGGAGAAAGGGCACCTGATCGAAGAAGGAAAGCATGACGAGCTGGTGGACGCAGGCGGACGCTATGCGCAAATGTGGAACCACTATACAGAAGCGATTGGCTGGAAAATCAGCGGAAAGGCGGTGTAACTATGAGCAGATTACAAAAAGCTCTCTTTTTATCAGACAAAGGTTACGCAGATCTGAAAAAAGCAATCTTCGCCTGCACATTGACGAACTTGGCTATGCTTCTTCCGTTCTGTGTAACTGTTATGATTTTCAGTGAAATTCTGACTCCCTTTGTCAATGGCGGCTCCATTCAGTGGAACCATATCTGGATGCTGTGGGGCGCAGGCATTGTTTCGGCCATCCTGGTATTTCTGGCTGCCAAAAACGATTACCGCAAAACCTATATTGCCTCGTATAAGGAGTCGAACACGACCCGGCTGCGGATTGCGGAGCATCTGCGGAAACTCCCTATGAATTTCTTTAACACCAAGGACCTTTCCGAACTGACCACAAATATGATGGCAGATTGCAGCAACATGGAATCCCTGCTCAGCAGCACGATCCCTCCGCTGATTGCAAACGGCATCACGGTGACCCTGACCTGCATCCTGCTGGCCTTCTTTGACTGGCGGCTTGCTTTGTGTGTATTTATCACGGTCCCGATTGCCTTCCTCATTATCTGGCTCAGCCGGAACCATCAAAAGAAACTGTTTGAAAAACAGGTTGACGCAAAGCTGGCTGCTTCTGACCAGGTACAGGAATACCTGGAAGGCATGAAAATCATCAAGTCCTGCGGGCTGTCCGGTTCTCATTTCAGCGCATTGGATAAAGCTCTGTTAGCAATGAAAAAAATCGCCATCAAAGTGGAGATGGCTGTCGGTGTGTTTATGTCCAGCGCCAGCATGATTTTGCAGGCAGGTATTGGCATTACAATCTTTGTCGGTGCTATCCTCCTGACCAGTGGACAAATTGAACTGCTGCCTTTGCTCATGTTCCTGCTGATGGTCACGCGGATTTATGGCCCTATTTTGGCAATCCTGGCGAATTTGTCCTCGCTGCTGAATTTGAATGTAGTTACAAGTCGTATGCGTACCCTGCTCACCACTCCTGCAATGGACGGTGACGGGAAAACGGTCCCGAACTGCGATATTGAACTTTCCCATGTGACTTTTGCCTACAATCAGGAAGATGTCATCAAAGATGTTTCCTGCAAAATCCCACAAGGGAGCGTGACTGCCCTCGTTGGGCCGTCCGGTTCCGGTAAAAGCACGATTTCCAAACTGATTGCCCGCTTTTGGGATGTTCAGCAGGGCAAGATCACCGTGGGCGGCAAAGACATCAAGAGTATGGAGCCGGAAAGCCTCATGTCTTATATGTCTTTCGTATTCCAGGATGTGACCTTGTTCAATGATACGGTTATGAACAATATCCGTCTTGGCAATCCAAACGCAACGGACGATCAAGTGATTGCCGCGGCCAAAGCCGCCTATTGTGATGAATTTGTCCGGGAGATGCCGGACGGGTATCAGACGGTTCTCGGTGAAAACGGCAGCACTCTTTCCGGCGGTGAGCGCCAGCGTATTTCCATCGCTCGCGCCTTGCTGAAAAACGCTCCCATTATTCTGCTTGACGAGGCAACAGCATCCCTTGACCCGGAGAATGAAGTCCTGGTTCAAAAGGCGATTGCCAAACTGGTGGAAGGTAAGACGGTTATTATGATCGCCCACCGCCTCCGTACAGTTGTAGATGCAGACCAAATCCTCGTCCTTGACAATGGACGGTTGGTAGAGCATGGAACCCACGATGAGCTGATGAAGAAGAACGGTCTGTATCATAAGCTGTTCCATATTCAGCAGGAAAGCCTTGGTTGGGCTGTCTAACCTCTTTAAGCAAGGGAGGTTTTTATGAAACTTCATGCGTCCGGGGAGGACTATCTGGAGGCCATACTCGTTCTCCATAAGAAGATGGGCATGGTGCGCTCCGTAGATGTCGCCCGGCACCTGGAGGTCACAAAGCCCAGCGTGTGCCATGCGGTGGCAACCCTGCGGGACGGGGGTTTTCTGACGATGGACAGCGACTATTTCCTGCATCTGACCGATGTGGGCCGGGAAGTGGCGGAGCAGATCTACGAAAAGCACCGCTTCTTTACCGACCGGCTGATCGAGGCCGGCGTAGACCCGGTAACGGCGGAAAAGGACGCCTGCCGGATGGAGCATTTCATCAGCCAGGAAATCCTTCGAGCGTCTGCGTAATGCCTATGCAAAAAATTGAAGTTATTGTTCGTATCACGAAGGACAACTGCCCTCCCCAAGAGCAGACGATTTTCGAGTGGATTGAAACGAACCGTGCTGCGCCAGACACTTTGAATTATCCCGGTTTGGAAATAAACTTGGAACACCGTCGTGTTTTCAAAAACGGACAGGAAGTGTACATGAGCCGTTACGAATATGGCGTTTTAAGTTTAATGGCACGGCATCCGGGGCAATTGTTTACAAAAGAGCAGATATTTGAAGCCGTGTGGCATCAGGATAGTGAAAGCTGCCTGACTGCTGTCACCAATACAATTGGACGCATCCGGCAAAAAATCGAGGATGATAGAGCTGTACCTGTCTATATTCGAACGATTTCCAACCTCGGCTACCAATTTATGCCGAACATTTCAGTGAAAAAAGATTCCTTATAACGATAAAAGCCATACTCAATGGGTAACTTAGACCTTGAGTATGGCTTTTATCGTTAGCTGGATAGATAAAAATTGACATCCTTGCAATCGGAAATAATCTTTTCTAAAATATAGAAAAAAGATTTTAGGAGGCGGTAAGATGCAATCCTTCGAAGATGTTCTGAGAGAGTTTGAAGATTTTTTGCAAATGGCATCCTATTTAGAGGTTCTCCCATGTCGATGGGGGTATGTACGGCTTTTTAATGAGGGTGCTCCTATCAACTTCTACGCAGTCTTATGCCGTACCCCACAAGAACTATATGATACGCTAGAAAATGATCTTGCCATTGAAAAAGAGGTTCAAAATCCACAACGAGACTGATTACGAGAAAATTATTGTGTAATTCGTTTGCTTTTCACGTGATTTTATTGAATGACCTGTTAGAATATTGCGTATTCAGACAAAAGAACGCCAGAGAGAAGCGTAACGTCCACTCTGGCAGCTTAGGTGTTTTTGTTCTGTTCTGAAAGTTCTGTCAAATGGATTGCGAGTGACCTTGTGGCATCCAACAGAGTTTTTCGCATTTCTGGCGGACAAGCAAAATAAATCGATTCTAACTCTCGACATTCGCGCTCTGCTTCTGATAAGTTCGGGTTGATAACCGAATCCAAGGAAAGTGGCAGAACATGGAGAATTGAACTTAAAATGTCAAAAGAAGGATTCTGTTTTCCATTTTCAATATTGGCGATATACTTCACCGAAACATTACTTTTCAGTGCCAGTTGCTCTTGTGTCATTTTCATCGCTTTTCGGACAGCCTTTATCTGCTTTCCTAAAGCAATCGCATCCGCATTCGGCATCATCATCACCTCAATAGTATTGTATCGTTCTTGCGGAAAGAACGGTATAACATCATCATTCCAGTGATTTTGTCCTATCGTGCCGATTTTTACATTTCCCGGTCGAGTTATAAAAAAACGGTAACTCGCCTGGGCGATTCTACGCGCCATCTGATCACAGTTGCCGTTTGTGGAGGTAACTGTGATTTTTTATTGGGGTAACGCATCAAAAAAAGCCTGTCTGCTGCCGTAAGCCAGACCGCCCCGAAGCAAGCACAATCGTTCCGTTCCACCATCCACAATCGTGCCGATGTGTTATATTGCGCCAGCTTCCCGCCATGGGAGGCTGGCGTTTTTGCGCTTTTGGAGCCAAAGTGCCGCAGTCCACCGTTTCTCCTATGATATAGCAGCAAACTTTATATTTGGGAGGGAAAGTCATGCTCGATCATAAGAAGAAAGCACTTACGGAACACTGGCAGTTTTGCCCCAAGTGCAACTTAAAACTTTATCGAATGACCGCCGACTGCACTGGATTCATCCATATAAAATGCTGGCGTTGCCGGAAAATGTTATGGCTCGACCTTTCCATTCGGGCCAAGTAAACATCAGTTTTATAAAACAATCGGGTGCACTGCACTCTGAATATGGACTGTTAGCACCGAGCAACGGGCCATTGCCATAAGGCAATGTATGAAACGTAGCACCAAATGGCCGGGCAGCAGCTTGACTGAAAGATTTTCGCTTGAAAATCCTTCGGTTGGCTGTTGTCCGGCTATTTTTTATAGCTTCAGATGGCCTGCTCCCGAAAAGGAGCAGGTTTTATGTTTGCCCTCTTTTCGTGGCTGCCCCAGATGGCGAAATATCCGTAGTATCTCCAAATTTTCGACATTTCACGTTTTATCGAAAATTTGGAGGTTACACATGGGCTTTAATTATGGTTTGGAAAAGAAGAACTTTGACCGTCAGTGGGCTATCATGCGCAAGCAGTATGAGGACGCTGGCATGAGCATTGAAGTGATTCAGGCAATGTATGAGTATGACTGGTCTGTTTTCAATGCTGCACGTTCTTACCAGAACCACACGCAGGAAATCGCCGCTCCGTCCTTTGAGCAGGGCGAAGAAGCCTACTCGCCCCTTATGAACAAGTATCAGGAAGCCATTTCTATTACCGAACACTATCGAGAAACCAAGAGCCGCTTCACATGGATTGGTGAGATCGAGGACGAACGACTGCTGTCTGCGCTGGAAAATTTGTCGGATGCAGACCTTGAGCTGATTACTCTGTACGCCTATGAAGAATATGACACCGTTGAAATTTCTAAAGTATTTGGCACAACAAAGCAGAATATTAGTAAGAAAATCCGCAGAATTACTAATTTTATCAAAAACTTTCAAATTGAGGTTGTCTGAAAGGCGTTTTCGATGCCTACCAAGTGAAAGGACAATTCACCAGATGGCGAAAGCCACTGAGCGAAATGTCTGCACTCATGTTCTTTGAAAACTGAATAGTTCCGTCATCTGGTACTCCGATAATGATACTTCCGTAATTCGCGGCCCGGTCACAAAGCA
>OGEG01001760.1_pt1 | contig 13225 bp, 8 predicted proteins | sample 1570621 | NCBI WGS metagenome assembly OGEG01 (sample SAMEA2582130, study PRJEB24529) | metagenome | biome: Human gut stool | place: China | collected 2011 | reverse complement strand
TAAGCTTCATAGCCTGCCGCAGCGAGTGTACTGATTATCCTGTTGACTTTTTCCGGAATCTCAATCTGAATCATATTTAATATGCTTTACCCCAATATACCATTTTTTTCGCAGGTTTTCCGCAGCATACACAGGTACCGGACAGCTGGTGCTGTTCGAAAGGCATGCAGCGGCTGGTTGCGGTAGTATCTTCTTTGATCTTATCCTCGCAAGCCTGGTCTCCGCACCACATTGCTCTTACGAAGCCCGGTTTGTTGTTGATGGTCTCCACGAACTCTTCGTAAGTGGTTGCATCGTAAGTATGAGAATCTCTGTGAGCTCTTGCTTTCTCCAGCATGTCATGCTGCATGGTCTCAAGAATCTCACCCAGTTTTGTCTCGATCTCGTCAAGGGATACCACGATCTTCTCTCTGGTATCACGGCGGACGATGACTGCCTGATTTGCCTCGATATCCTTCGGTCCGATCTCAATACGGGTCGGAATCCCTTTGATCTCCTGCTCAGCGAACTTCCAGCCCGGCTTCTTGTTATCAGCGTCATCATATTTCACGGAAATGCCTAACGCTTTCAATTTAGCCACGATACCAGCGACCTTCTCGCTGATCTGCGTCAATTGCTCAGCGCTACGGTAGATCGGTACGATCACAACCTGTATCGGAGCCAAATGTGGAGGCAATACCAAACCGTTATCATCAGAGTGAGACATAATCAACGCTCCGATCAAACGTGTGGAAACACCCCAAGAAGTAGCCCAAGCATAGTCGCTCTTACCGTTCTTGTCGATGAAAGTAACGTCGAAAGCCTTACCGAAGTTCTGCCCCAAGAAATGGGAAGTTCCCGCCTGCAAAGCTTTTCCATCCTGCATCATCGCCTCGATCGTATAGGTATCCAAAGCACCGGCGAAACGCTCGCTCTCAGACTTCACGCCCTTTATTACCGGCATTGCCATATAATTCTCTGCGAAGTTCGCATAAACGTCTTGCATCTTCTTAGCTTCTATCTCCGCTTCTTCACGAGTAGCGTGAGCGGTATGGCCTTCCTGCCACAAGAACTCAGCCGTACGAAGGAACAAGCGAGTACGCATCTCCCAGCGCATCACGTTCGCCCATTGGTTGCACAAGATAGGCAGGTCACGGTAAGACTGAATCCAGTTACGGTATGTATTCCATATAATGGTCTCCGAAGTCGGGCGAATGATCAATTCCTCTTCCAGTTTAGCTGCCGGATCTACGACAACCCCCGTACCGTCATGATTTGTCTTCAAACGATAGTGAGTAACCACGGCGCACTCCTTGGCGAACCCTTCTACGTGCTCAGCTTCTTTGCTTAAGAAAGACTTCGGGATCAGCAAGGGGAAATAAGCGTTCACATGACCGGTTTCCTTGAACATATCGTCTAGGATACGTTGCATCTTCTCCCAGATAGCGTATCCGTAAGGCTTGATCACCATACAACCACGCACGGCGGAATTCTCCGCCAAATCTGCCTTAATTACCAAATCTTGGTACCACTGCGAATAGTTTACACTTCTCGGTGTAAGTTCTTTCAGCTCTTTTGCCATTTCTTTATATTTCTAAATTATACTGTTTTCCTTAATCTGAATAAGTAATGGGTTGCAAAGGTAAGAAATAATCGTATATCTTTGTAAAAACTATATATAGATAATATCATGAATATACACAAGATCACACGCTACTTACTTATGTTATGTACATTTACGTTCTTAACTCTCACGGCGAAAGGGCAAGATGGAGAGCCTTTGCGACTGGCCGTGGCAGGGGTATCCCACGGACATCTATGGGAGGTGATAAGCCGTTTGGATAGAGGCGATTTCAAGATTGTAGGAGTCGCCGAGAAAGATGATTACTTACGGGAACATAACGGTCTGCGGGATAAGCTAGATCCAAACCTGTTCTATGCGGACCTTGGCGAGATGCTGGACAAGACCCATCCTGAGGCGGTCATCGTATACGAGCCGATCTACGACCATCTTCGTGTGGTAGAGGCTTGTGCGCCGAGAGGCATACATGTTATGGTAGAAAAGCCATTGGCCGTAAATAACGAACATGCTACCCGAATGGCATCGCTCGCCCGTGAGAAAAATATCTTGTTACTTACCAACTACGAGACTACGTGGTATAATACCAACCATGAGGCATTCCGCCTTATCGACAGCGGTGCTATCGGGAAGATCGATCGTATCAACGTATACGACGGGCATCAAGGTCCCTTCGAGATCAACTGCGGAAAAGAGTTCACGGACTGGTTAACCGACCCCGTGCTGAATGGCGGCGGGGCGGTTATCGATTTTGGATGTTACGGAGCCAACTTAGCCACCCGTCTCATGAAAGATGAAAAGCCCCTTAGCGTATACGCCGTACTACGGCAGAATAAACCGAATCTTTATCCCAAGGTAGACGATGACGCGACTATTATCGTGGAATATCCTTCTGCGACCGTCCAGATCATGGGATCGTGGTGTTGGCCGATGGGTAGAAAAGATATGCATATCTATGGCGACAAAGGATATATTTACCAAGATACACCTAAGGAAATGCGAATTTATACCAACGGAAAGGAGCGCCAAGAAATAGCACCTTCCTTGAACGCTCCTTATAATGATTCCTTTTATTTCTTGAAAGCCGCCGTCCGTAAAGAGATTGACGTACCTCCCACGGACCTTTCCTCGTTGGAGAATAACCTAATGGTAGTACGGATATTGGACGCTGCCATTCAAAGCGCGAAATCTAAAGCGGTTATCCAGCTCTTTTGAGAGTTTAAAACACCTCTTTCCAATGTTTTAGATTCGTATCGATGGTATCCAAGACCTCCTTGCTTCGCCCCTCCATCATTAACTTATACATGGTCTGGGCAAAACCAAGCATTTGGGAGAACTCAATCTTAGGAGGCATCGCTAATGCGTTCGGATCGGTCATGATGTTAACCAAGGCCGGTCCGTCAGCGTTAAACACTTTCTGCAAGGTGGGGAATACATCGTCGGGGTTGATCACGTTGTAGCCCGCCATTCCCATTGAAAGGGCGACCCGAGCGAAATCCGGGTTCAACATCGTGGTCTGCCAATCCGGCAGTCCGGCCACCTCCATCTCAAGTTTTACCATTCCTAGGGAACGGTTATTAAACACGATTAATTTAATCGGCAAATGGTATTGCACGATCGTAGCAAGGTCGCCCAACAACATTGAGATACCTCCATCACCACACAACGCAACGACTTGCCTGCCGGGGTAAGCCAATGCCGCCCCTATCGCTTGCGGCATGGCGTTCGCCATCGAGCCATGATTGAATGATCCCAATATCTTCCGCATACCCGTAGCTTGCAAATAGCGGGCACCCCATACACAAGTCATACCCGTATCCACGGTAAATATGGCGTCGTCCGAGCTAAGCTCGTCTACGACCGAGATCACGTACTCTGGCTGTATCTTCTCTTCTTTCCCCCGGACAGCGGCGGCAGAACGGAGATTTTCCCGAACTTTCTCATATTTAGCCAACTGTTCCCGCAAGAAACTATCATCTTCTTTCTGGTGAATCAACGGAATCAACTCATCCAAAGTATCCTTCACATCGCCACAAAGCCCCATTTGTATCTTGGCACGACGCCCCAGACGATTCGGATTGATATCCACCTGTACGATCGTGTTGCTCTCTGGCATGAATGCCTCGTATGGAAAATCGGTTCCCAACAACACCAACACCTCTGCCTCGTGCATACTATAATAGCCGGAAGGCATGCCCAATAGACCGGTCATCCCCACCTCGTTCGGATTATCGTATTGGATCTCCATCTTACCCTTGAAAGAATAGGCTACCGGAGCATTCAGTAATTTAGCCAACTGCACCAATTCCGAATGGGCATCTTTCGCCCCTATTCCACAATAAAGTGTCACTTTCTTCGCATTATTCAACAAATCCGCTAATTCCCGGATTTCCTGTTCGGCGGGACAAACCCGTTGTCGCGTAGGAAAAGAAAAGGTAGAGGACAAACCCGCTGTAGCATTCTCTGCCGCCAAGTCACCGGGAAGTCCGATCACCCCGACCCCACGTGATGAGATCGCCGCTTGCATAGCGCCTTGAAGCATCCGGGGAAATTGTTCCGGTGTAGTGGCTACCTGATTATAATAGCTACAATCATCGAACAATTTGATCGTATTTGTCTCTTGGAAATATTCTGTACCAAACTCCCGGGAAGGGATCGTGGAAGCGATCGCCAAGACCGGGGCTCCGGATCGTTGGGCATCATACAGCCCATTAATTAAATGTACATGCCCGGGGCCACTACTACCTGCACAACAAGCCAACTCGCCTGTCAATTGAGCCTCCGCCGCAGCGGCATAAGCTCCCGTCTCCTCATGACGGACATGAATCCACCGCAATCTGCCGTTTTTCCGAACAGCCTCGTTTACCTCATTCAGGCTATCGCCTGTCACGGCGTATATACGTCGTACGCCTGCTTTTTCCAGCGTATCCACTAACTGGTCCGCAACTTTCTTCGCCATAGTTTAAACTCTTCTTTTTATTTTATTAAGAAAACTATCAAGGGCTGGAGAAAGTTTTTGGAAAGACTGATTTTTATTTGATGCAATCCGTCAATGTTCGTAAAAAAGCGACAATCGCAGTCTCCTCTTCCTGAGATAAACCTAAGTTCCCCAGTTCATCCTTATTTACGGTCTCGGGATATTCCGCCGGGGGGAAATCCTCTACATCCCTTACATTATGAAGCTAAATAGACACTTCACGACCCCTTCCGAGGTGATACGGGCGTATTTATCGGCAAAACCTTTTTCCGGGATATGGCATATAGTAAACATATCACCAAATGTACGATTTATTTCTCAAGATATATGAGCGATGGCCTCTATTTATGGAGAGACATCCCCATGTAGATACCGATGCAATAAGGAATTAACCAGATGAACCACACAATAATGCTAAATCTATTGAAATGCTGCTTGGCTTTTAACGAACCTTTAAAGTAAGTCCAAATCGCCCAGATCGCATGGATCAGCATCAAGCAAATAGCGATAATTCCCGTTACAGTATGTACCGTATCATGCAAATGGGTCAGTTGGGCGATATGCTCCATCAAGCCCGTTCCAATAGCGTCCGCATAAAGTCCTAATACAAAAAACCAAAGATGCCACGCTTTTAACTGTCCTTGGAAACGCTCGCCCCAGACCCCGATCGTATAGCATATCAAGGCGGATGATATCACACAAATGGCCGTAATCAGTAAATGAATATCAAGTTGATTGAATACCATATTTTTCCTTTTTCAAAAAGAACAGAAGCTTCCTAAAAAAGTTCAGGCTATTGGCAAAGAATTCATACATTCGCGTGTCTAAATAAAAACGACAGGGCAATCCCGTTGAAAAATATGAAACAAAATATACTCGCTCTCTATCTGATCAAGTTATCCAAATGGTTCTCGCTCGTAATGCCTATCATTGTCCTTTTCTATGAGGATCATGGGTTAGGATTGCAAGACGTATTTATTTTGAAGAGTGTCTACTCGGTCGCCGCTGTCGCTTTGGAGATTCCCTCGGGCTACCTAGCGGACGTATGGGGACGTAAGAAATGCTTGATTCTAGGTTGTATACTGTTCTTTGGTGGGTACCTATGTTATTCTTTCACCTCCACTTTCACGGCATTTCTATTCGCCGAGATCCTGTTGGGAACCGGGCAAACCTTGGTAAACGGAGCGGATTCGGCGCTGCTCTACGATACAACCGTACGATATAAAAAAGAAGAACTTTACTTGCGGTACGAGGGACGTATCACGATGATCGGTAATTTCGCCGAGGCCATCGCCGGGATATTCGGTGGATTGCTGGCCGCTTATTCCTTGCGATTGCCGTTTTACGCCCAAGCGTTTGTCGCCTTTATCGGCATTCCGGCAGCGTTCGCCTTGCAGGAATTCAATACTAAGAGTAAGGTGCAGAACCCGGTTTCCGAGATTCTCCGCATTTTGAAATATTCCTTGGTTACGAACCGTAGGCTATGCTATAACATCATGTTCTCCGGTATCATCGGAGCCGCTACATTAACGATGGCATGGTTCGTGCAGCCCGTATTGATGAAGTTGGAAACCCCGACCTCCTATTACGGTGTCATTTGGACCGTGCTCAATCTGACGGTGGGATTGTCCGCCCTCTATTCTGATCGGGTAGAGCGGTATTTCGGGATGTGTAAATCAAACACGTTTATACTACTTGTAATCATCGGTGGATATATATCGCTCGCTTATAACCTTACTTATTGGGGATTAGCGATCTTGTTCATTTTCTATATAGTCCGGGGCTTCGCCACACCGATCTTGAAAGGTTACATTAATCAAATGACCTTCTCGGAGATGCGGGCTACGGTCTTGTCGATCCGTAACTTTGTGATCCGCTTGATATTCGCTGCCATCGCCCCATTTATAGGTTGGCTAAATGATTTCTATTCTTTGCATGTCGCCCTGTTAGTTTCCGCCGGAATTATTGCCATACCCGGAATTTTATTCTTAGTTTTGCAATTCCGTAAAGCAGATTAAAAATATAATAGCATGAAAAGACAACTTATGACCGGACTGTTTGCCGCTTTGGCTTTCACAGCGGTAGCCCAGTCGAATGAGTGGCGAGATCCCGAGGTCAACGCCGTAAACCGTGCCCCGATGCACGCCAATTTCTTCGCCTACGAGACCGCCGAGGTGGCAGCGAAGGACGCCAAGGAACAATCCCAGAACTTCATGACCTTGAACGGTCCTTGGAAATTCTTTTGGGTAAAGAACGCTGACGCTCGTCCTACCGATTTCTGGCGGACCGATTACAACGACAAAGGATGGAACAATATGCCTGTGCCCGGTGTATGGGAACTGAACGGATATGGAGATCCTCTCTACGTAAACGTTGGTTACGCTTGGCGCGAGCAATTTAAGAACAACCCACCCGAGGTCCCTACCGTTAATAACCATGTGGGTTCCTACCGCCGTGAGATCATGGTTCCTGCCGGCTGGAACGGAAAAGAGATCATCGCCCATTTCGGCTCCGTTACCTCCAATATGTATTTGTGGGTAAACGGGAAGTACGTAGGCTATAGCGAAGATAGCAAGCTGGAAGCGGAGTTTAACTTAACTCCTTACTTGAAACCCGGACAAAAAAACCTGATCGCTTTCCAAGTATTCCGCTGGTGTGATGGCACTTATCTGGAAGACCAAGATTTCTTCCGTTACAGCGGTGTCGGACGTGATTGTTATTTATACGCCCGTAACCCAAAGCAACAGATCGCCGATATACGTGTGACTCCGGATCTGGACGCTCAATACCAAAATGGCTCGTTGGCTGTCAACCTGACCATGAAGGGTAAAGGTACGGTAGAGCTTGAACTATTGGATGCCCAGAATAAAGCTGTCGCTACCCAATCCTTGAACGCTTCCGGAAAGGTCAGCACGACGATAGAAGTCTCCTCTCCCCACAAATGGACCGCGGAGACTCCTTATCTATATACTTTACGGGCTACTTTAAAAGAGGGAGGCAAAACAATCGAAGTAATCCCTGTAAAAGTAGGTTTCCGTAAGATCGAATTAAAGAACGCCCAGATACTCGTGAATGGGCAACCGGTTCTTTTCAAGGGTGCCGACCGTCACGAGATGGATCCCGATGGCGGTTATGTCGTTTCACGTGAACGCATGATACAGGACATACAGATCATGAAGAAATTCAACTTGAACGCCGTTCGTACCTGCCACTACCCGGATGATAACTTCTGGTACGATCTTTGCGATAAATACGGTATCTATGTCGTAGCCGAGGCCAATGTAGAGTCTCACGGAATGGGATACGGCGAGAAAACGTTAGCCAAGAACCCATCTTATAAGAAAGCGCATCTGGAACGTAACCAACGTAACGTCCAACGTGGTTTCAACCATCCGAGTATAATCTTCTGGTCCTTGGGTAACGAGGCGGGATACGGTCCTAACTTCGAGGCCGCTTACGATTGGATCAAAAACGAGGATCCCAGCCGTGCCGTACAATACGAGCAGGCCGGAAAGACCGGAAAGACAGATATCTTCTGCCCGATGTATTACAACTACGAGGATTGCGCTAAATACTGCGAGGACAACTCCATGCAAAAGCCTTTGATACAATGTGAGTACGCCCATGCCATGGGTAACTCTCAAGGTGGTTTCAAGGAATATTGGGATTTGATCCGTAAATACCCGAAATATCAAGGAGGCTTCATCTGGGACTTCGTGGATCAATCCGTACGCTGGACCGGCAAGAACGGGAAAATGATCTATGCTTATGGCGGCGATTTCAATAAGTTCGACGCTAGCGATAATAACTTCTGCGATAACGGCTTGATCAGCCCGGATCGTGTTCCGAACCCGCATATGTACGAGGTGGGGTATTATTACCAAGATATCTGGACAACCCCCGGCGATCTGTCGAAAGGTGAGATCAAGGTGTACAACGAGAATTTCTTCCGTGACCTTTCCGCTTATTATCTGGAATGGGAAATGCTGAAAGGTGGCAAGGTTGTTCGTAGCGGACGTGTCGATGACCTGAAAGTAGCTCCCCAACAAACATCAACGATCCGATTGGATCTAGGCGAGACTTGCCAATGCACGGAATGGTTGCTGAATGTATCTTATAAACTGAAGAACCGTGAGGGTTTATTACCCGCCGGACATACCGTAGCCAAGGATCAGCTGACGTTGAATCCATACAAGGCTCCATCTATGGAATTGAAAAACGTGGAGACAACCAATATCGAAACCAAGGCTCCAGTCGTACAAGATAGCGATGCGAATTACCTGATCGTGGAAGGTTGTGGTTTCCGTACCGAGTTCAATCGAGAGAATGGTTACCTGATCAAATACGAGGTAAACGGCCAAGACATGATCAAGGAAGGAGAGGCTTTGACTCCTAACTTCTGGCGCGCACCGACAGACAATGATTTCGGAGCTGGCCTACAGAAAAAGTACGCCGCATGGAAGAATCTGGAGATGAAGCTGACTTCTCTTAACCAACGGATGGAGAACAAGCAAGTGATCGTAGAGGCCGCTTACGATATGCCGACCGTATCCGCCAAGTTGAACTTGACGTACGTGATCAATAACAAGGGTGCGATCAAGGTTACCCAGAAAATGACAGCAGACAAGAATGCCAAGGTATCCCCCATGTTCCGCTTCGGTATGCAAATGCCGATGCCGAGATCATTCGAGAATATCGAATACTACGGTCGTGGTCCCGTGGAGAATTATATCGACCGCAAGGGTAACGCCGACTTGGCTATTTACCGCCAGACCGTAGATGAGCAATTCTATTCGTATATCCGTCCGCAAGAGAATGGAACGAAATCGGATATCCGCTGGTGGAAAATGCTGAACGAGGCTGGCAACGGTATCGAGGTTGTAGCCTCTGCCCCATTCTCCGCTTCCGCTTTACATTATACGATCGAGTCTTTGGACGACGGTGCCCGGAAGGATCAAAGACACTCTCCCGAAGTAGAGGAAGCTGACTTGACAAACCTTTGTCTCGATAAGGTGCAGATGGGATTGGGCTGTGTAAATAGCTGGGGAACTATCGCACTCCCGGAATATCAAATTCCTTACGGCGACTATGAGTTCACGTTCATTCTTACTCCGGTAAAACATAGCATCGAGATCGAGTAAAACGAATCTTTTATCTAGCGAGAGATATATGAAAGAAGGGGAAAGCAATTGTTGTTTTCCCCTTCTCTCGTTTTCTATCATCACTATTCTTTAACAACCACTACCTACAAAATTCCTAAACCGTTCCAGTCCCTTTATCAGCGAGGAACGTGGACAAGCGATATTCCAACGCATGAAACCTTCGCCTTCTGCTCCATACATCGTTCCAGCATTGAGCCATAGCTTCGCTTTCTCGATCAGCAAGTGTTCCAATTCTTCCGATGATTTACCAAACTTACGGCAATCCATCCATACTAGATAAGTGCCTTCCAACAAGGTTATCGGGAAGTCCGGCAGATATTTCCCGCAAAAATCTTTCATGTATAAGTAATTCTGCCATAAATAATCGATCAGTTGCGACAGCCATTCCTCTCCCTCATTATAGGCCGCTATGGTAGCTATTACACCAAAAGGATTCACATCGCATACCTCGTTGATATTGATTGCCCGGTCTATCTTCCGACGTAGGTTCTCATCGGAACACACGATATTGGCGATCTGTAATCCAGCTATATTGAAAGCCTTGCTAGGTGACAGGCATGTCACGGAATGCCGTAGGAATTCTTCCGAGATAGATGCGAACGGCGTAAAAGTATATTCCGGAAATACAAGTTCGCAATGTATATCATCCGATACGACTGTTAAACCATTACGGATACATATCTCGCCGATATGACTTAATTCCTCACGTGTCCATACCCTTCCAGCGGGATTATGAGGATTACACAACAACATGACCTTTACCCTCGGATCAGCGGCTTTTCTCTCCAAATCCTCATAATCAATCGTGAATGTATCATGGGCATAAGACAAAGGGTTGCGGATAATCTCACATCCGTTATTGCGGATGGATGAGAAAAAACAGTTATAAACCGGAGTCTGCACCAGTACTTTATCACCCGGCTCGGTCAACGCTTTGATAACGGCGGAAATAGCCGGAACAACACCGGAGGTATAAATCATCCATTCTTTCCGTATTTGCCATCCATGCCGACGTTCAAACCAACCTGTCACCGCTTCGTAATATGCATCCGGCACTTGGGTATAACCGAAAATACCATGTTCTACACGTTGCCGTAAAGCTTCGATAATAACGGGTGCCGTACGGAAATCCATATCGGCCACCCACATCGGTAGTACATCCGTGCCCACGGCACTATCCCATTTATAAGAGTTCGTACCGGTACGAGGCACTATTTCATCGAAGTTATATCTCATATTCTTTATGCGGAAAAGCAAGTACGTTCATTCCATAGCCTCAGTTGGCAATTACCCGGAGCCTTGATGTTCTCGTCGAGGATTACCTCACCATAACTTTCGGCGGTGATACTTCCCGTACGGGGATTCTTCACGCTACGGATCGAGCTGTTGATAGTCGCCTGCACGGAACTGTATTCAAAGGCTAGATCGCAATCATCTGCCATCGTACAGTTCTCCATCATAAGATCGTGGGCGTAACAAAGCGGCTGCGTACCCGAGATCTTGCAATTTACCAAACGCAGGTTCTTCGAGTGCCACCCCAAGTACTCGCCGTTAATCTCGGAATCGTATACGGTAACATTCTCCGTATTCCAGAAAGCGTCTTTCGAGTTGATGACCGCATTACGGATTTCCACGTTCTTACAATACTGGAACGAGTAGTTTCCATTTTGAGCGTAGTTCCGGATTTTAATGTTCTCGCCGTGCATAAATAAATAATCAGCATGATCTATTTGCACATTTATCAATTCCACGTTCCGGCAATGCCAAAGGGTTTCTTGAGCATTGGGTAGTTGTACGTTTTCCAGTCTGATACCGTCCATCTCCCGAAACATCTTTGGGGCTTCCACCCGTGTATCCGTCATCACTAGATTTTGGGAGTACCATAACGCGGCACGTCCACCTTCGGTAAACAGGCTATTCTTGATGGTGAAGCCATCCACGTGCCAAAACGGATATTTACCCTCAAAACGACAGCCTACGGCTATGATATTGCTACACTCTTTCAATGCCGACTCCCCGGCATGAATAACGACATTGTCTAATTGTAAATCGTGAGAGGCGAACAAAGGGCGCTCACCACTAAATTCCATATTCTTTATCTGTTGCATAATGGATCTTATTTGAAGTTTTCTACAAAGAACCGTTCAATCTTATCGAAGGGAATGACATTCATCTGATCGTACAAATCCACATGATTCGCTCCGGGTATAATTAGCAATTCCTTGTTATCACCTTTCAGTTTCTTGAAAGCATCCTCGCTGAAGTAACGTGAATGCGCTTTCTCTCCATGAATAATCAATACGGCGCTACGAATCTCGTCACTATACGAGAGTATAGGCATATTGATGAAAGATAAAGCCGAGGTCTTGTTCCATCCGCCATTCGAGTTGAGCGAACGCTTGTGGTAACCACGCTTCGTCTTGTAATAAGCGTAGTAGTCTTTCAAGAATTGAGGCGCATCGTCGGGTAACGTATCGGGTAAGCCTCCCGCAAGGGCATATGAGCCGTACTTTGCGTCAGCGGTACGCTGTTCATTGAGTTGCTTGCGCAATTCATAACGTGCGTCGGTATCCATCGCATCAAAATAGCCATTAGCGTTCACACGGCTCATATCGTACATCGTAGAGGTAACGGTCGCTTTGATACGAGTATCGATAGCCGCCGCATTAAGAGCCATGCCTCCCCATCCGCAGATACCGAGGATACCGATATGTTCCGCATCCACATCATCACGTGTCGAAAGGAAATCGACGGCCGCACAGAAATCTTCCGTATTGATGTCGGGAGAAGCTACATAACGAGGCTCTCCGCCACTCTCGCCTGTATATGACGGATCGAAAGCGATCGTCAGAAATCCACGTTCCGCCAATTCCTGCGCATATAAACCCGAGGATTGTTCCTTCACGGCACCGAACGGACCGCTAATAGCGATAGCAGGCAATTTTCCATCCGCATGCTTGGGTTTGTACATATCGGCGGCAAGCGTAATGCCATAGCGATTACGAAAAGTAACTTTACTATGGCTCACCTTGTCACTCTGTGGGAATACTTTATCCCACTCCTTAGTTAGATTCAAATTCTTGTCCATTGTATGATCGGTATTAAATTGATTGTCTGTAGCGAACAGATTTCCCGTAGCGCAAAAGCATATGGCTATTGCCGTACATAATTCTCTTAATGACTTCTTCATGTCGTTCCTTGTTTATTTTTACGATGGCAAAGATAGAAGCTCAAATAGCATCCCTTTGTAGATAAATTACGGATGTCATGACCTCAATTACAGGTTTTGCGGAATCAGCCAGAAAACCTGTAAATACACATAATCCGTAACAATGGTTATATAATCCGTAATTAGGGTTATAACTATATATGAATTATCCTCTATTTTCGCATACAAAATTATTGATTAAATACGTACGGCTATGGATAAGATACTTAACTTAGATAGTGTAGACCTATATAACAAACTATATGGCCTCGAAACCCTAAATCCGCTTGTCAGTGTCATAGATTTGAATAAAGCGACGA
>OGEG01001741.1_pt1 | contig 13355 bp, 30 predicted proteins | sample 1570621 | NCBI WGS metagenome assembly OGEG01 (sample SAMEA2582130, study PRJEB24529) | metagenome | biome: Human gut stool | place: China | collected 2011 | reverse complement strand
CTTTTGCGGTAGGAGAGTCTATCGATCCTGTTGTTCTTAATAAATTGGCTATACAGTATTCCGACGGTGTGATTCAAGCCAGTAGAAATATAAATTCGGAAATTACGGATTATGTACAAAAAACGGGCATTCCTTTCTTGGGGTATCAAGACCCTGAAAATTATATAGATGCCTATAATGATTTTTATAATAAAAAGTATGCAACAATTTTATTGTCAAATGGAGATATCAGGTATATTGGATTGACACCAGATAGGTCAGATTTGACGGTTAATGCAGGATGTTATTTATCAGATAAAAAGCATTATTTTCTTATAAGAGAAATAACTTCTAATTCAATTAATGCAGGAGGAAGTTTTTGGCAATATATTGCAAATAGTCAAACATTTCAATACCAGAAAATTATTTCTACAATGGCTTATGCCCCTGAAAGCGGAATTTATAGAGTTGTTTTTAAAATAAAATGGTCTGGAAGTTATAATGATTATCATAATTATAGATACAATAGTTTCTATAGATTCACTGTAAAACAAGGCGATAAAGTTCTAGCAGATACTGGTGAACATAGTTTAGCAGAAAGTATTTTTTATCCTTATTCTACTGGGAATGCCTCACAATCTTCACAGGCAAGTGTTGCTAAATGGATGACATTAGGGGAACAGAGATTGTATTTAAAAGCTGGAAGTAATGCTTTTGATTTATGGTTAGGAATGCGTTTTGATAATAATAAACATGCCGCCGCATATGTTTCTCCTTTTCAAGTAGAAGCAACATATTTAAATTCTAATCAATTAGATGCTTTTTATGATGATGGTATATTTAAATGCCCAGATAATGTTGATAAAATAAATGTTATAATGGCGGGTGGCGGTGGCGGTGGCGGCGCCTTAGTTCGTGTAAAGTATAAAAGTTATTCTGAACATTCAACTAATGTTTCATATTCTTATGGTTCTAATGATGGAAGTGATGGTCAATTTATAAATCGAGAAATTGCAGTTACTCCAAATGCTTCGTATCCTGTTTTTATCGGAAAAGGTGGAGCCGCTAGTACCGATAATTTAAAAATAGAACTTGGAGAATATACTTTTTCCACTCCTGGGAATTATGCCGCAGGAGATGGAAAAGATGGAACAGCTACTACTGCCTTTGGGCTTACTGCTAATGGAGGTAAAGGTGGTTATGGAGGACTTTTAACCATTTATGATTCTCACCGCACAAGAGAATTTATAAAAAGACCCCCAACAACTACAGAAAGTGCTAATGGAGGTAAAGGTGGTTCTTTAGTTACTCAATCATGGGGTGGAATATTTGACAGCTATACAGGAGACATGAAAAATGCTTCAAATGGAGGCAATGGATATGTAAAGATAGAGTATTCAAAAAATTGAGGTGATATAGTTGGCATACCAAAAATTTACTGGTGAAGAATTTATTGATACAGAATTAACACCAAAATTAAATGATAATTTTGATGCAGTACGTTCTGGGAATGCAGGAACAGTTTTTCCAACAGAAAATTTAGTAATTGGAATGAAATTTTTTGATACAAGTTCAAATAAAGAATATACTTTGCTAGCTCCTATGGTGGCTTGACAAAATAACTGTTGACAATTTTTACATAACATGGTATAATATTTATAGAGTTCAGATAATAGCTATGACTGTTAAGTTATTACTTAAAATTTAATAAGTAATGCTTGACAGTCTTTTTATTTTGTGTTATAATAGTATTGAGGTGGAGGAAATATTGAAAGATTTTGAGAAACGTTTAAGTAAACAAAATTTTATGTTAATTAAAGCAAATGAATATTATTTTATTAGAAAAAGCAGAGCGTTTAAAAATAGTTATATGGTATTAGATTCAAAAGGGTATTTGATAGATTGGTTACAAGAAAAAATAGTTTGGCAAGTTTTTTTAGGTATAGATTTGGGGGAATGGGAATGATTAACGAATTTCAAAATAATTGTTTAGTATATAAATGTAAAAAAGATTATCATTTTTTTAAAAAAGGCAAGTGCTATTTTGCTAAAAAAGAACACAAGGGTTTAATTATTGTTTATTATGAAAAAGGTAGATATTTATTTTTTCCTGAGGTACTCTATAGTGTGTTTGAGGAGGTAGCTCTAGAATGGGAATAATTAAAAAACCTAATAATAATTGTAGATTATGTAAGTGTCTTCATAACTATAGCTATTTTAAAAAAGGAGAGTATTATTGGGCTGAATTAGGAGACCGTTTTTTTGCTGGTGCAGTTATAGTACATTTTGGGGATGAAAGACATGATATATGCTCTATGGTTTTTCTCGACTTTTTCATTAAATTTCGATGGGAGGATTCACAATGGGAATGAGGATAACAGTAACTCCAAAAAGACAACTTATACATTATAATTTAAATGAACAATATATAGCAGTGTCTGTACTTAGTGTGTATGGAATCATGGAATATAATATTTATAGTAAAAAAGGCAATCTTCTAAATTCTTGGGTATCCCAAGAGTCATTATTTAATTTTTTTAAAAAGGTAGTAGATAAAGAATGGGAATAAAGTTAGTAAAGGCAAAAGATAATTCGGCTCATTTTAGTCGTGGAGAGTTGTATAAAGTAACCCCATATAAAACTATGTATGGAGAAACAAAATATACTATTTATACTGAGAATGGGTGGTTTATAAAAAGTTTTGTAACAGAAGGGGAATTACTTTATTTTTTTGATGTAGTTAATAATTATAATTTTGGATGGGAATAAAAGGAGGAAATAAAAATGGAACCAATTATTAGTCCGTGGGTATTTTATTTTATTGATAAGTTAGATGTGTTGTCTGCATTGCCTTTATCAATTTTTGCTTTTGGAATGTTAACAAATTTTATATTAGTTATGGTTACTGAAACATCAGAAGAGTTTAAAAGGTGGTTTTTTCCAAAAGCGTGGTTAGCACTTTTTTTGCTATCAGTTATGTTTGTTTTTTTAGTTCCTACAAAAGAAACGGCATACAAAATGATTATAGCAAATTATGTAACGCCTAACAGTATTTCTATAGTAAAAGAAGCCACAGAAGATAACATTGCTTCTTTAATAGATAAAATAGCAGTTGCTTCACAGGCATTATCAGGAAGGGAGAAAGAATCAAAATCCAAATGAAACAGATAGAAAAAGTAAAGAAATTATATAAACCAAAATTTGAAATAGTAAGAGCAGAGAAAGTAAAAGATAATTATATATTATTCTTAGATGATAAAAATATTATATTAGAAGAAGATGCTTTTAAATCATTATTTGAGCTTTATAGTGCTTTAGTTTCTTACTATGATGTAAGAAAGGATGAAACAAATGATTGAATTATTCAATAGGGATTGTTTTGAAGTAGCAAAACGTAGAATAGAGGAAATAAAATGATTATACGCAAAGGTGATTATTTTAAAGTTCGTACTTTTTTCAAGTATGATGGTAATTCCTTTTTTAAAGGAAATTTATTACGAATAGTAAGTGATTTTTCAGTTGAGGAAGATGGCTTTTGCACAGTTTCTAATAAAGCTTGGCAAGGAACATCAATAGGGCATACAAATGCAGGAAACCAATATAGTTTTGGTAAAGGAACACATTGGAATATTCCCATTAATTTTATAGAAGAACAATGTATTCCTGTGAGTTTTGAATGGGAGTGAAAACGTGAAATATAAGACAGGAGATTTTTTAATAGTTAAATCCCCTTTCAAAAGTGATGGTAATATTTTTCATGGAGAAGATATTCTTCGTGTGATTACATGTATTGATGATTATGCTGATGCTAATGAGAATGGTTATGTAATATCTAATAAATCTTGGATTTTTAGTCGAGAGGGGCATAGTGTATATCGCAATAGTGTATATAGTTTCGGTAGAAATACAAATTGGTTTGTAAGATTTACTGTTTTAGAGGCTCATTGCACTTTATTAAAGAATAGAGAGTGGGAGTAACAATGAGAGCATTTAGAGCACAGTAGTTTTGTAAGGCTTTTAATTTATATAAACAAAGAGGATATAGTATTAGTTATCTTTGGATGTTATTTTCAGCAAGAAATTATAGATTTTATTAAATGAGGTGTTATTTTGAGTGAGTATTTTGAGTTATTTTTAAAGAAAAACAATTTAATGTTTAATCAAAAGTTTCAGGTTTTGGATTATGATGAAAAATATGCTGTTGGCAATGGAGCAAAATTTTGGATAGCAGATAATAAACTTCATTGTGATAATCCAGAGATGAATACTCGGCTTATTATGTTAGAACTATTTGCTGGTAATTGTAGTGTAAAACAACTTCCTTATTATCCCACAAATGGTGATGTATATTTTTATGTCCATATGGACGGAAGCAATAATCAGGGAGTTGTATCTAAGGGAGTATTTTATGGTAATTTAGTAGACCAGCTTTTGCGAAGTTTAGGAAAATGTTATAGAACTAGAAATGAAGCAGAAGAGCACTTAAAAGAGAATGTTAATTTTTTATTAAAAGGAAGATGAAAAAATGGAAGATAAGCTATTAATTATTTTAGAAAGTTTAGAAAATAAAGGAGATATAAATTCTGAAATAGATTTATCTGAAACAGGTTATACTCCAAAAGTTATTAAAGAAGTATTACAGTCTTTAGGCTATAAAATGGTTAGTGGTTCTTGGGATTGTTACGATTTTTCAGAGGAATATGGGAAAGAGGGGGCATCAAATGTGGTGCTATCTTTTAATGCAGAAACTTTTAAATTCACAATAATGGGGGTATAAAAATGACACTAGAAGATATTGCAGTAATGAGTACAAAAATTCCACAAGAGTTGTTAATTTCTTATATGCAAGATACCTCTTTAATTTATCTTATAGCGATTCTTGCTAGCTTCTCTTTATTGATATCTCTTATTATTTTTCTAGGATGGCAAGTATACGATGGAGTAACAGCATTGAATGAGGGGCAGGCAATTAGTGCCATGATTTTTTTAATAGGTATTTCTCTTTTTACTATTGGAGCTTTTTTTCAGGCTTTTGAAAGTTTTATTTTTTATTTTAATTGCTATTTTAATCCATTAATTATGATATTACAGGCGGTGTAAAAATAATGTATAGAGTTTGGGTAGTAATAAATGAAAAAAAATATTGGATAAAAAGTGCTGATTTTTTTCAAATTAGTGGAACACAAGATGAAAATTCTGATGATATAAAAACGTATCTTACTAAGGAAGAGGCAGAAGAAGCATTAATGCAAGTTCGTATAGATTTGGGGGAGGCATCCACAGATTTAGGAATATTAGAAATTCCGTAAGTTATAAAGTTAGAGGAGATAAAAATGGCATATAAAGTTTGGGTAACAGTAAGCGGAGAGAGATACTGGGTAAAAAAATTTATAAACATTGCAGGAGTTCTTGAAATCCATTTTACACAAGATGTAACAGATAATGTGGCTATATACCCCAGTAAGGATATAGCAAGACGAGCATTAATAGCTACTTTAAATCATATACCCGAAGCTATAGAAGGAGGAATGTTGGAAATTCCTGCAAAAATAATTGAAAAAAAGGTTGACAAAAATCCGAAAGTATGCTATAATAGACATATAAATAAAGAGTAAAAACAATGGGGAAGCTCTGAAAGGGCTTCCTTTTTAGCATATTGAATGGAGGGTTGAAATGGTAGAGAATAAAATACCATTATATTTCAATGCTGGGGAATTGGGCGGGGTGAAATAAATGGCTTATGAAAAATTCACTGGTGAAGAGTATATAGATACAGATTTAGTAGCGAAACTAAATCAAGATTTTGATGCTTGCGGAAAACTGGCAAGTAATAACACATGGACAGGCAATAATTATTGGAATGGTAGTGCTATATTTTATGCAAATTTAACAATACGGGGCAGTGCTACCACTCCTGGTGATGTACCAACTTATTTGTGGCTTGGAACAGCGCCTGAGGGCAGTACACAAATACCTTCTATAGGTAGAAACAAACAAGGTGATTTAGTAATGTATGCCGCTGATTATAGACCTTGTTATTTAAGAAGTGGTATTCAAACCTCTTTTGCCAGTGTATATAAATCTGATGGCACAGTAGAATTTAGCTCGTTAAATAATACTCCGTGGGGTAAATATACTAATGCAAATGGGCTGGAACTGACAGTACACAAAACTCCTACAGTAAATAATGATGTGCCGAACAAAAAATATGTAGATGATAGTGTTGTAAGTGCAACAGCTGATTTACTGAGTTCTAACAATACTTGGACTGGCAGTAATATATATAGAAAGAATATTACTGTATCAAATGGCACTGCGGCAGGTAGCAGTGGTGCTATAAGTTTTGGTGTTTCTCCGACAGGTGAAACAGTACAAGCAAGAATTGGAACAGATAATTTAGGTGGACTATTATATCACGCGAGCACAAAGCAACCTCATATATTTAGAGTTGGAACGAATAATGATGTGTTTGTCATACGTGCCGATAATACAAAAGTAGCTTTTTCTAGCAATAATAATCCCTTTGCAACGGTCACACATGATGGTGTTGCAAAATGGTTAGGTAATGCAAATACAGCAACAAAACTAGCAACTGCAAGGACTATTACAGCAAATCTTGCAAGTAGTACTGCTGGCAGTTTTGATGGTTCGGCAAATATAACAGTCGGAGTTACTGGCACATTACCAATCGCCAACGGAGGAACAGGTTTAACTTCTGCTCCTTCTATGTTAGTAAACCTTGCTAGTACAACAGCCACATCTCCGTTACAGGCATCTCCACGTCCAGGTGTGACAGGGACTTTACCGATAGCAAACGGCGGCACTGGACAGACAACAGCGGCAGGAGTAAGAAATGCTTTAGGGCTGGGAAACACGACAGGAGCAGTTCCTATAGCAAATGGAGGAACAGGTGCAACAACAGCCGCCGCCGCAAGGACTGCATTAGGATGTGCACCTGCATATACCTATAGTACAACTGATTTAACCGCTGGAAGCTCTAAATTAACCACAGGCACACTTTATATTGTGTACGAATAAAGAGGTGCGAAAATGGCAAAAAGCATTTATATAGGTGTAGATGGTAAAGCAAGAAAAGCAAAGAATATATACATTGGAGTAGACGGCAAGGCAAGAAAAGTCAAAAAAATGTATATAGGAGTAAATGGCGTAGCAAGATTATGTTACACGTCCGAAGTAACAGTAACGGTCACAATCGTACAATCAGCAAATCAAACAATAACAGTAATTTGCAATGGCAATTCATATACATCAACATTCACAGCAAAAGCAGGGTCAACTTATACGGCAAGTATATCAGCAAGAACAGGTTATAATGCAGGCACATTAAATAGCACAAGTGGAACATTGACAGATAATATCACTATTAGTGCAACAGCCGCTACCTTGAAAACCTATACTTATAAGATTAATCAGCCTACAGGTGGAACGATTACTGTTACAGTTGATGGAGTTGCATATACATCAACCTTTACTGTTCAGCATGGCAAAACTGCAAGCAATTTGTGTACGCCGAATAGTGGATACACCTTTAAGACATTTACATTGTCAGGAAGCTATCAAACTGCAAGCGCAAATACATTAGCAATAAATGGCGATGCTGAAATTGGAGCTGTATTAGAAAAGGAGGACGAAGATGTTTAATTGGTTGATAAAATTATTAGGCGGGAAAACAAAATCGGAATATGAAGATATGCAAAAAGAACTAAATGAAAAATGTGCTAAATTATCAAACACATTAGACAGTTATGCGAATCTTGATTTTGTTGCAAGTGGTGAATATTCTTTTAGTGTAAAAGCAAATTCACCTTATAGTATTTTAGTTAAAAAAGGTCAAAATCTTATAATCACTGGTTATAACAAAGATGGAGAGCTTTTAGAAAAAATTGATGTAAATAAGGAGGACGAATAAAATGTTTAATAAATTAATTAGGGGGGGGGCAGGCAGATAAAGAATTGTCTGTCAGCCGTCTTCCGAGATTACTATTACAATTACACGCACTAACTGATAATCCTATGAATATTACAGTCACAGGGAATATTACGGTTAGTGCGACACTAGAAAATAGTGGACAAATAGGTTTAACGGTCGGTCAATATACTTATGGCGGAAATCAGTGGCAGTACGGTTATAGTAGCGCAGACTATGCATCAGATCAAGTATATGGCAGTCTAAGTCCTGATACGTTCTATGGAATTAAAATAACTTCATTAAGCGCAGGATTAATAGTTGATCCTAGTAGTCAGCAGCCTTTGCTACATATACTGTGGATATCTTTTGCTAATAGTTTAAGTCAGAGTTCGATAAAAGTGACAATTAATAATAAGACTTATACGCTTAGTGACCCTAATGGAAGCGCCTATTATTATGTAAATTTACCTGATAATGATACATCATTAGTGATGTGGTTACAATCACAGGTAGGTAAGACCATAACTGTAAACCTAGAGTAGCATTATTTTCAATATGTAATATTCCTCTGTGAGAAATCGGAGGAAAAAGATGGCTTTGACAGACAATCCTATGAGTTTAGTGGTTACAGGCAATGTAACAGTTGGGGCAACATTAGAAGCAAGTGTACCGACTACTGAAACAAGATTGTTGAGTACTATGGATGTGAATACAACGGTTACTATTACAGTGCCTGCGGGTGTAAAAGTATTAAAAGTAGAGGGTGATATATACCATGAACACGAAGGCGAAGTAGCTTTAGATGTATATTCAGTAAATGGCAAAAAATATTGGTTATCTTTATGGGGTTACGAAAGCGCCTATAATATTTGGTATGTAGGAGTTACTCCTAATAAAAGTTATACATTAAAGTTATCAACTTCGAGTGAAACTGGAACTGAATCTGGAAGTGTAGTCATTAGTTATTCACAATCAATTAACAATCAAACGCCTAAAGTAACCGATTACTAAACTCAAAATCTGCCGTATATTATGGCTTTAACTGATAATCCAATGTCAATTATCGTGACAGGCAATGTCACCATAGGAGCTAGCTTAGAGGCTAGTATTCCTAGTGGGGAAGTTACTTTAGCACATGGCAGTACCTTTACAGTTCCCGCAGGAATAACAGTATTAAGAGCTTCATTTAATCAATCTGGATATTTAAGTTTGACTACGTATGTAGGTGTAACACCCAATAAATCCTATAAATTGTATTCTAATTGGGCTGAATATAATTATGGGGAAGGTGAAGTATATTCGTTGTTCAATGCTAACAACAGTAAAGATTGGATTAACTATAGTATAGGCAATATAGACGTTGATACTGGTTATACTGAGTTGAATTTTAAACTCGAATGGTCGCCTACTATCAATTCACACGCAGTAGAAGTTACAGATTACTAATAATCTGTTACACTGGGAGTTGTATTATTAATCGACTGTGAATATGAAATTCGTATTAATGCTGCCATTGTATCATATTCAGTGGCAGCATATAAATTTAATTTATAATCTTTCCCGCCTGTTACGCCGACATATTTAGTTTCATCACAAGAACCATAGTTTTCAGCAATTACCCAAACTTTCTTATTGTCGGCATTTTGAACATATGCAGTACAGAAATCATCTCCACCTGCACCACTTTCGGAATAGACTCTTACTTTTAATACTTTAACGCCTGATGGAATATGAACTGTTCTCGTTTCGTTTACTGTGGTGTAATCTTCATTGATATTGACTAAATATGTTTCAGTCGTAGGAATACTAGCCTCTAAGCTAGCTCCTATGGTGAGGGGATTTAAGAAAGGAATTGTAGATGGTAAAAATACTAATAATGGTACTATTTTTCTTGTTCCCCACATTAGCGGATGCTCATGTTGTAATGGGTGGTGATAGGGGAGAAACAATGAAGAATATAAAAATAGTAGAAAATTATTTTAAAAATAATTTTAATTTAACTTTACATAGAGATGTTGCTGTTATTAATGTTGGTTCAGTAAAAGAATATGCGGATTTGTTAAAATACTTTAAAATAAATAATGCAGAAGAAATAGCTCAAAAAAGTGGAGCGGTAACATCTCGAAATTCTGTAATAGTTATAAATACTGCTGGAACAGATAAGAGTGATAGATTGTTTCTTTTAGCGCATGAAATGACACATCAATATCAGTTCCAGCAGAAGGGAAAAGCGGCTACAGAAGATATGGCAATGCTTGAAGGATTTGCTGATTTAATAGCCAATGACATAAGTGGAGCTTACATATCTATTGAAAATTATGGAATAAAGCGGGAAGATTTAAAGAGTTATTCAGATTTCAACGAAGCACAAAAACAGTATGGAAATAAGGTATATGAACAGGCAAGATATTATGCAAGAAAAGAGAAGTTTTTAGATTATTACTAAGGAGCGTATAAAATGACTCATAGTGTGGGGAAAGTTGATAAAAAATAAGGAGGATGCTTTATCTTGAAAATTGTAGATAAGCTTTATATTCGGTGTGTTAGTTATTTTGCACAAGAAGAGTGTGAAGAGTTGTGTTTACAGTTATTTCAATTAAGTTATCAAATGAAGTAAACATAACGCTATTTGATTGTTTTGATTTAAAGAAAGCATACTTAAATCAACGAGCATTAAATTGTTTAAGGAAAGCGGAAATTTACCCGCAAGAAATGAGGTTAGCATGAAAGAATATTTATATAAGATATTTAAATTAGTTTTTAAAAATCGTTATGACAAAGACGTATTGAAATTAAAAGATGAAATCTTTGAATTTCGTAGAGAAAAGGTAGAAAAAGCTAGAGAATGTGAACAAGTCAAACGTGAATTGATGGGAGCTAAGAAAAGGATGTCAGCTTTAGACAATTCTAGGTTGGAAGATGAAGTTAAAGTAAATGAGTTAATATCTCATTTAAGAACTTGTGAAGAACAAATAGAAGAATTAAACGAAAAAATAAAAAATCTTCAAAGCAAAAATAAAGGATTAACAACACAGATAAAAAATATGAAAGAAGGAAAGTAATATGGAACTCTACACAAAACTAAAGAAAGCGGTAAATAATTTTATAGCAGTTATGTGTAGAGGTCTGGAACGTCTACACTATCTGTAAGAACGGAGGGGTGTAGTGAATAGGGATTTTGAGACAGAATTAAGAGAAGATTTAGCAGTAATAAAAACAAAGCAACAAAGCAACTCAGAAAGTCTTGGAGTGTTCTTAGAAAAAACACAAACACAAGAAGTAGAATTAAAGACAGTAGAAAATAATATAAAGACAATTTTCAAAAGATTAGATGAAATGAGAGCAGAAGCAAAGGAAAATAAAGTAGAGCTAAATAAAGTTATAGATGATAAGTGTTCTGATATTTTTAGATTAGCAACATTTTTATCAGGAATAATAAGTATGTTTATAAGCATACTTGCACTTATTTTAAAGTAATGGGGTTTTATAATGTTTGAGAAGCTAAAGAATATTATCAAATCAAAAATTCTTGTAAAGCCTAGAATTGCTGGTGGGAGTTTAAAGCTTCTCTATATAATGATTGCATTAATAATAACAACTGTTTTAGCTTATATATTTGCTTGGGCATACCAAGCGATATTTAAAGGCGTAATAGCATTACCTGATTTATTAGCCTTAACGAAAGTTTTATTCTCCCCAGAAGCAATCGCCGCTATATTCTTTTATGGGGCATCCATAATAGATAAAGACGGAGATGGAGAGAGCGACAAATTAGAAAAAGAAGCACAGAAGGAAGATAAAAAAGAAGGTGGATGTAATGTACGAAAGTAAGCATTGGAGCGTAACGGAGTGGGATTGTTGGCGCAGAAATAGCAATGAATATGCGTGGGATAATGAAAACGGAAAGTTATGCACGAATAATGAAAAAACAGCAAATTTATTTAAAATATTAGATATGCTGAGAGATTGGAATTTTAATTGGGTAGTAAATACTACAGTTTATCACTCTGAGTATGGAACAGATTTCAAATCTGGTTATAGAACTGTAGACGATGGCGTTAATGCGGCGTGTGGTGGAGCATTAGGAAGTTATCACACGAAAGGATGTGCCGCAGATATTCATATCGCTGGTCAAGATGATACTGATACTGCTTTAGCAGACACCGTTTTAGCGGCGGCAAAAGCGTGGGGGTTAGAAGACCAGTTAGGAATAGGTTATTATGGTGATTGGATTCATATAGATACCAGAGGAGTAACTTCGAGATGGTAATAGGAGGAACTGCAAGAATAGTCTTGTAGGAAAGAAATATGGTTAGTACAATTACAGTAGATAATTTTAAGTGTAAATGTTGTGGAGCAACGCCTAAAGTGAGTAAACGTTTATTAAAGATATTAAATGATATACAAACAAATGTTGGCTCTGAGTTGACAATATTATCACCTACTTGTAAAGACCAAGAATTTAAAAAATTATTAAAGGCTTGTATCATTTTAGTTCCTAAACTTTATACTGTTGATGATTTAGCGGACTTAGCGATACTGTATAATGCAGATGGTATAAGAAGGTTATATAAATATAAAGCAGTATATATAGATGTTTTAGGAAATAAAATGGATTATTAATCCCTTACTTAGTAAGGGATTTTTTTTATTGACAAAAAGAGAAAAGTGTGGTATAATAGGTTCAACGAGGTGAGAGTATGGTATTTTTAAATAACAATATAGAATATAATAGATTTCAAAAAGCAGTTCAAGGGATTACTGTATTAAACGAAAAACAGATACGAAAATTTTGGCATAAATTTAAAAAAGGTATTTCTAAAAATGAAATTAATATAAATCTCTTTTTTCCAGAATTTATAGAAATTATATTTGAGGGAAAGGAAATATGGATTCTAAAGGAGTGGGTTATATTTGGGGAAAATGCTGAAATTAAAGAGCGGGGTTGATTATCAACATTTTAAGGTTTTACTTAGAAATAAGGGATTATCTTATAAGGCTTTTCGCAATCTTTGGAAAGAGCTTTCTACAGGAGTATTAAAAAAGCGTCTTAACTTAATAGTAGTAGAGGATATTGAAATTTATGAGTTTGAATATTGTGAGGAAAGATATTGTTATTTTCCTATATTTTGGTTTGAAGAAGTTAAGTATTCTGATATTGAATGGGAGTAAAAAATGGTAAAATTAAAGGAAGGATTAGGATATTATGAGTGGGATTCGTTTATGAGCGATTCAATAAGGGTTAGAAATGCTCATTTTAGAGATGCTGCCACATTATGGGTTATGTTAAAAACTGGGGTTTCAGAAGATGTTTTAAAAGTCAGTAATAACACTCTTAATTATAAAGAAATTTGGTATAAAGGTGTTAAATATTTATTGCCTATAGAGTGGTGTTGCTGCGTCCACGCTCCACTTGTAGGTGATGTTGCCAGCCTTGAGCGTCACG
>OGEG01001737.1_pt1 | contig 13375 bp, 9 predicted proteins | sample 1570621 | NCBI WGS metagenome assembly OGEG01 (sample SAMEA2582130, study PRJEB24529) | metagenome | biome: Human gut stool | place: China | collected 2011 | reverse complement strand
TGGGAGCGCATGAACGCTCTCGGCGTGAGCCAGTACGGACAGATGACTGCCGGATCGTACATGTACATCGGTCCGCAGGGCATCGTGCACGGCACTACCATCACCGTGCTGAACGCGGCACGCAAGCAGCGCAGCGAGAAGGGCGGACCGCAGGACATACGCGGTATGCTGTTCGTGTCGTCGGGTTTGGGCGGTATGTCGGGTGCTCAGCCTAAGGCTGGCAACATCGCCGGCGTGGTGAGCGTGGTGGCAGAGATTAATCCGCTAGCTGCAAAGAAGCGCTACGACCAGGGCTGGGTGGACGAGCTACATGACAATCTCGACGAACTCATACCTGCCATAAAGCGCAGCGTAGAGGAGAAGCGCACGGTGTCAATGGCTTACGTGGGCAACGTGGTAGACCTCTGGGAGCGTCTTGCCGACGAAGGCGTACACGTGGACATAGGCAGCGACCAGACCTCGCTCCACAACCCGTGGGCAGGCGGCTACTATCCTGCCGACCTCACGCTTGAGGAGTCGAAGGCAATGATGGCTGAGAACCCCGACGAGTTCCGCAAGCATGTGCAGGCGTCGCTGTGCCGCCAGGTGGCTGCCATCAACCGTCTCGCCGCCAACGGCATGTACTTCTTCGACTATGGCAACGCATTCCTCCTGCAGTCGAAGCGCGCCGGTGCCGACATCTGCACAGAGGACGGCAAGTTCCGCTATCCGTCGTACGTGCAGGACATCATGGGACCGATGTTCTTCGACTACGGATTCGGTCCGTTCCGCTGGGTATGCACATCGGGCGACCCTGCCGACCTTGCCAAGACCGACGAGATTGCGGCACGTGTGCTTGAGGAGATAATGAAGAACTCGCCCGACGAGATAAAGGGACAGATGGCTGACAACATCCACTGGATTGTGGAGGCTGGCAGAAACCAGCTCGTGGTGGGCTCGCAGGCTCGCATCCTCTACGCCGACGCAGAGGGCCGCGCGAAGATTGCATTGGCGTTCAACGAGGCTATACGCAAGGGCGAGATAACCCGACCCATCGTGCTCGGACGCGACCATCACGACGTGTCGGGCACCGACTCGCCGTTCCGCGAGACAAGCAACATATACGACGGTTCGCAGTTCTGCGCCGACATGGCTGTGCAGAACGTCATCGGCGACTCGTTCCGCGGTGCTACATGGGTGTCACTGCACAACGGCGGCGGTGTAGGCTGGGGCGAAGTGATAAACGGCGGCTTCGGCATGGTGATAGACGGCAGCGCGGACAGCGACCGACACATCACGGAGATGCTGTTCTGGGACGTGAACAACGGCATAGCTCGCCGTGCCTGGGCACGCAACGAGGGTTCTATTCACAGCATAGAGCGCGAGATGCAGCGCTCGCACGGATTGCAGGTTACGATGCCGAGCATCGTCGACGACGACATCATCAATCTAATATAGGAAATATCAGGGGGTGCACTTGTCTCAAGTGCACCAACCAAGAAGAATAGTACTAACAGACATATTGGTGCACTTGAGACAAGTGCACCCCCTTCCCTAACAACCAACTAAAAACAACGACAATGAAAAAACATCAGATTTCAGCCGAGCACCTGTCAATCAAGCGCATTGGCGAGGTGGTGTATGGTGGCTACAAGATAGAACTGAGCGACGACGCGCAGAAGCGCATCGTGGAGTGTAGAGAGTATCTCGACCGCAAGATTGCAGAGACAACTACACCGATATATGGTGTCACGACGGGCTTCGGCTCGCTCTGCAACGTGAACATCGGTGCCGACGATCTGGCGCAGCTGCAGATTAACCTTATGATGTCGCACGCCTGCGGCACGGGCGACCGTGTGCCTAACGACATCGTGAAGATAATGCTGCTCCTGAAGATACAGTCGCTGAGCTACGGCTTCTCGGGCTGCCAGCTCGCAACCGTGAACCGCCTCATCGACTTTTTCAACAACGACGTATATCCTGTTGTGTACATGCAGGGCTCGCTCGGTGCTTCGGGCGACCTCGTGCCGCTGGCTCACCTCACGCTTCCGCTCGTCGGTCTTGGCGAAGTGGAGGTAGACGGCAAGGTTATCAGTGGCGAGGAGATGCTCCGCAAGTTCAACTGGCAGCCTATCCAGCTCGCATCGAAGGAGGGTCTGGCACTGCTCAACGGCACGCAGAACATGGGTGCGTTCGCGGTTTGGGCTCTCTTGCAGTCGCACCGCTTGAGCGATTGGGCTGACAAGATTGCGGCTATGTCGCTCGATGCCTACTACGGACTCATCGCGCCGTTCACCGACGCAGTGCATCGGGTGCGTCCGCATAAGGGACAGATTGTCACGGCGGCTCGCATGAGAGAGCTGCTCAAGGGCAGCGAGATTGTAGAGAAACCGAAGTCATACGTGCAGGATCCGTATTCGTTCAGATGTATTCCGCAGGTTCACGGCACGGTGAAGGACACCATCGCGTATGTCGACTCGGTGATTGACGTCGAGGTGAACTCGGCTACCGACAACCCTACCGTTTGTCCTGACGACGACCTCATCATCTCTGCCGGCAACTTCCACGGCGAACCGATAGCGATGCCGATGGACTTCCTCGCGATAGCCATGTGCGAACTCTCGAACATCTCCGAGCGCCGCATCTACAAACTCATCAGCGGCACACGCGGTCTGCCGAGCTTCCTCGTGGCAAGCCCGGGGTTGAACAGCGGTTTCATGATTCCGCAGTACACAGCCGCTTCGGTGGTGAGCCTCAACAAGTCACTCGCTACACCGTCGTCGGTAGACAGCATCCCGTCGAGTCAGGGTCAGGAAGACCATGTGAGCATGGGTGCCAACGCTGCCATCAAGTTATATAAGGTGGTACTCAACACGGAACGCGTGCTTGCCATCGAACTCTTCAACGCGGCTCAGGCTCTTGAGTTCCGCCGTCCGCTGAAGTCGTCGCCGGCTGTAGAGGCAATCTTCGAGAGCTACCGCAAGGTGGTGCCGTTCATCGTACGCGACGAAGTGATGTATCCGCACATTGCTAACTCAATCGAATTCTTACGCAAGTAGCTTTATAGTTGAAAATGAGAACTTTAATAAAGAACATAAAAACTCTCGCTGGCATCGAATACGCTCCGAAGCTGCGCTTGCAGGGCAAGGAGATGTCTGCGTTCAACACTATCGACGACGCGTGGCTGACCGTTGAGGACGGTCGCTTCGCTGCGTTCGGTAATGTTGCCGACGGTATGCCGACGGACACCTTCGACGAGACCATCGACGCAGAAGGCGGAATGGTCTTGCCATCGTGGTGCGACTCGCATACGCACATCGTCTTCGCAGGCAGCAGAGAGCGCGAGTTCGTCGACAAGATCAACGGACTGAGCTACGAGGAGATAGCACGGCGCGGAGGTGGCATCCTCAATTCCGCTGACTTGCTGCACAACACTTCGGAGAACGAACTCTTCCGCCAGGCGATGCAGCGACTCGATGAGGTGATACGCAAGGGAACGGGCTGCATAGAGATAAAGAGCGGCTACGGACTGAACCTCGAGGACGAGCTGAAGATGCTGCGCGTCATACAGCGAATGAAGGAGGCTTCACCGGCAAAGATTGTGTCTACGTTCCTCGGAGCGCACGCCGTGGCTCGCGGCATGACGCAAAGCGATTATGTAAAGCTCATCATCGACGAGATGATACCCGAAGTGGGTCGCCAGCATCTCGCCGACTTCATCGACGTGTTCTGCGACCGCGGCTTCTTCACGCCAGAGGAGACGGCGCGTATGCTCGAGGCGGCTGCCGCATGGGGTATGCGCCCGAAGATTCATGCCGACGAACTGGCTTCGTCGGGCGGTGTGGAGATTGGAGTGAAGCACGGCGCATTGTCGGTCGACCATCTGGAGAGCATGACTGAGGAGGAGATTGACATTCTGCGCGGTAGCGAGACGATGCCGACCGTGCTGCCCGGCACGTCGTTCTTCCTGAACATGCCTTACGGCAAGGGTCGCAAGATGATTGACGCAGGCTTGAGCGTTGCCGTGGCGAGCGACTACAACCCTGGTTCAACGCCATCGGGCGACATGAAGTTCGTGGTATCATTGGCTTGCATCAAGATGCGACTACAGCCTAACGAAGCACTCAACGCCGCAACGATAAACGGTGCCTACGCTATGGGCGAGAGCCACGACTATGGAAGCATCGCAAAGGGCAAGGTTGCCAACTTCTTCATCACCACCCCACTGCCGTCTGTCGACTTCATCCCGTATGCTTACACCACGCCGATTGTTAAGAAGGTGGTGCTCGGAGGAAAAAAATTGTGAGTTATGAGTTTTTTTGCGTAACTTTGTAGTCATTATACTATAAAGCATTCAATCATAAAAATCGCAACAGCACGATGGAAGACTTCATACACCTGCACGTACACACCTACTACTCCATTCTCGACGGACAGTCGCCGGTGGAAAAGCTTGTCGACAAGGCCGTGGCTAACGGTATGCGCGGCATGGCTATCACCGACCACGGCAATATGTTCGGCGTGAAAGAGTTGTACAACTATTGCAACAAGATAAACGGCAAGCTGAAGGAACAGGGCAAGGAGCCGTTCAAGCCCATCTTCGGTTGCGAGATGTACGTGGCACGCCGCACCAAAGCCGACCGTGTGAAGGAGAAGGGCGACGCGGGCGGCTATCACCTCATCGTGCTTGCGAAGAACTACCACGGATACAAGAATCTCATCAAGCTCGTGTCGCGTGCCTGGGTGGACGGTTTCTACTCTAAGCCGCGTACCGACAGAGCCGACCTCGAGAAGTATCATGAGGACCTCATCGTCTGCTCGGCATGTATCGCCGGCGAGGTGCCGGCGAAGATACTGAAGGGCGACATTCCTGGTGCTCGCGAAGCGATAGAATGGTATAAGAGCATCTTCGGCGACGACTACTACTTGGAGCTTCAGCGCCACGAGGTGAAGGACCCGAACCAACGCGCCAACCGCGAGACATTCCCGCTGCAGCAGCGTGCCAACAAGGAACTGATAAAGCTCGCTAAGGAGTACGGCATAAAGGTAGTCTGCACCAACGACTGCCACTTCGTCGACCAGGAGAACGCCGAAGCACACGACCACCTGCTCTGTCTCTCTACGGGCAAGGAACTGAACGACCCTACACGTATGCTCTACTCCAAACAGGAGTGGTTCAAGACGCGCGAGGAGATGAACGAGATATTCGCCGACGTGCCCGAAGCACTCTCCAACACGCTCGAGATATTGGACAAGGTGGAGACCTACTCCATCGACCACTCGCCCATCATGCCGTTCTTCCCCATCCCGGAGGAGTTCGGTACGGAGGAAGAGACACGCAAACGCATATCGCCCGAGGAGCTGTTCCGCGAGTTCACCACCGACGAGAACGGCAACGAGATAATGTCGCACGAGGAGGCTGAGAAGAAGATCAAGAAGCTCGGCGGACTCGACAAACTCTACCGCATCAAGTTCGAGGCAGACTATCTTGCCAAGCTCGCCTACGACGGAGCGAAGCGACTCTACGGCGAACCGCTCACCGACGAGGTGTACGAGCGCATCAAGTTCGAGCTACACATCATGAAGACGATGGGCTTCCCTGGCTACTTCCTCATCGTGCAGGACTTCATCAACTCGGCTCAGGACGAGCTGGGCGTGATGGTGGGTCCGGGTCGTGGCTCGGCAGCCGGCTCGGTTGTGGCTTACTGCCTGGGCATCACGAAGATCGACCCTATCAAGTACGACTTGCTTTTCGAACGTTTCCTCAATCCCGACCGTATCTCTCTCCCCGATATCGATACCGACTTCGACGACGACGGACGCGGCAAGGTGCTCGAGTGGGTGGAGGACAAGTACGGTCACGACAAGGTGGCGCACATCATCACCTACGGCACGATGGCTACGAAGAACTCTATCAAGGACGTGGCTCGTGTAGAGAAGCTGCCGCTCGACATATCCAACCGCCTCTGCAAGGCTATCCCCGACAAGCTGCCCGACGGCTTGAAGATGAACCTCACGAACGCCATCAAGTGCGTGCCCGAGCTACGCGATGCCGAAGCGAGTGCCAACCCGCAGATGGCAAACACCATAAAGTACGCGAAGATGCTTGAGGGTACCGTGCGCGGTACGGGCATACACGCCTGCGGCACAATCATCTGCCGCGATGCCATCAGCGACTGGGTGCCGGTGTCTACGGCTGAGGACAAGAGCGACCCAGGACATAAGCTGCTCGCCACACAATACGACGGACACGTCATCGAGGAGACCGGACTCATCAAGATGGACTTCCTTGGACTCTCCACACTGTCCATCATGAAGGAGACGGTGGAGAACATACGTCTCACCCACGACGGATTCACGCTCGACCTCGACACTATCCCCATCGACGACGAGCTCACATACAAGCTCTACCAGGAGGGACGCACCATAGGCACGTTCCAGTTCGAGTCGGCAGGTATGCAGAAGTATCTGCGCGAGCTGCGCCCCACGGTGTTCGAAGACCTCATCGCCATGAACGCCCTCTACCGCCCAGGACCTATGGACTACATCCCGTCGTTCATCGCCCGTAAGAACGGCAAGGAGCCAATCACATACGACATCCCCTGCATGGAGAAGTACCTGAAGGACACCTACGGCATCACGGTCTACCAGGAGCAGGTGATGCTCCTCTCGCGCCAGCTTGCCGACTTCACCCGTGGCGAGTCCGACGCACTGCGCAAGGCGATGGGCAAGAAGAAGAAAGCCATCGTTGATGCCATGAAGCCGAAGTTCATCGAGGGCGGAAAGAAGAACGGACACGACCCGAAGGTGCTCGAGAAGATCTGGGGCGACTGGGAGAAGTTCGCATCCTACGCCTTCAACAAGTCGCACGCCACGTGCTACTCGTGGGTGGCTTACCAGACGGCGTACCTCAAGGCGCACTACCCTGCCGAGTTCATGGCGGGCAATATGAGCCGATGCCTTAACGACATAACGAAGATTACGAAGCTCATGTCCGAGTGCCAGGCGATGAACATACCCTGTCTCGGTCCCGACGTGAACGAGTCGGAGCAGAAGTTCTCCGCCAACAAGAAGGGCGAGGTGCGCTTCGGACTCTCCGCCATCAAGGGCATGGGCGAGGCAGCTGCCACCAACATCATCGCCGAGCGACATAAGAACGGACAATACAAGGACATCTTCGACTTCGTGCAGCGTGTAAATCTCTCCGCCGTCAACCGCAAGGCGATGGAGTCGCTCGCACTGAGCGGCGGTTTCGACTCGTTCGGCATACGCCGCGAACAGTACTTCGCCCCCAACGCCAAGGGCGACACCTTCGTCGAGGCACTCCTGCGCTATGGTCAGGTGTACCAGTCGGAACAGTCGTCGATGCAGAACTCGCTGTTCGGCGACATGGGAGGCGTAGAGATACAGACACCGCCCGTGCCCGACTGCGAAGCATGGAGCACCATGGAACTGCTGAAGCGCGAGCGCGAACTGGTGGGCATCTACCTCTCGGCACATCCCCTCGACGACTACGCCGTCGTGCTCAACCACATGTGCAACCTCCACTGTCCACAGATAGGCCGCGAGATGGACAAGAAGGCGTTCGCCTCAATCGAAGAACTCACCTTCGGTGGCATCGTCACCTCCGTTTCACAACGCTGGACAAAGACCAACAAGCCGTTCGGCATCGTCACCATCGAAGACTTCGAGGGACAAGGCGAGCTGGCACTCTTTGGCGAGGACTGGACAAAATGGCAGTCCATGCTGCAGGAGGAATACCACATCTATATCACAGCACAATGCGTGCAACGCTTCCGCAACAACCCCGATGCCTACGACATGGTAATAAAGAAGATAGAGTTCCTCAGCGACGTAAAGGAGAAGTCGATAGAGAAGTTCACGGTGTACATGGATTCTACGATGTTCAACGACGCACAGCTTACCGACCTGGAGACAACACTGAAGAACTCCACCGGCAACGTACCGCTCTACATCAACATCCACGATGCCAAGAACAACACCAACATACAGCTCTACAGCCGTAACATCACAGTCGACGTGAACAAGAAGCTGCTCACCTCGCTCGACGAAATGGCAGAACAAGGCGTGCGCTATGGCATCAACTAATAATCGTTGGTACATTGGCACAGATTTTGATATTTAATCATTATCTCCAAAGAGGTAAACCCTTGCGCCATCATCGCAAGTATAAAGAATAATCACTAACAAATAAACGAATACAACTATGGAAGTAACAATCACAACAGAGAACATCGAACAGTACAGAACTGGCGAACTGCCATTGGTAGTAGACCTTTGGGCTACATGGTGCGGTCCGTGCCGCATGATCGCTCCTATTGTTTCTAAACTCGCAGAGGAGTACGACGGCAAGATCGTTGTAGGCAAGTGCGACGTAGAGGAGAACGACGACGTAGCAGCAGAGTACCGTGTACGCAACATCCCGACACTGCTCTTCTTCAAGGGCGGCGAGCTCGTTGGCAAGCATGTAGGTGCCATCACAGAAGGCGACCTTCGCAAGAAGTTCGACGAACTCCTGTAATCCCTGGGGGTGCACTTGCCTCAGGGGGTGCAGTTGTCTCAACTGCACCAACCAAGCAGAATGCAACCAACTGCACCAACCAAGGAAAATGCCAACCAAGGAAAATGCCTTATAATCGGTTGGTGCACTTGAGACAAGTGCACCCCCTACCCCCCTATAGATAAACGCCGAAACAACCCGTCAGCATGACACGCCGGGTTGTTTCGGCGTCTTTGTTTTCCATAAAAGCAACAAAAAGTTTGTCACTTCCATAAAAAAACGGTAACTTTGCACAGAATATATGTATCCGTACAATGGCTGTGTACGTGCATACGATTTTACGACAACCGATTATCAACAACTAATTTACACATACCGAACCAAACAATGATCAAAAAGATAAAGAAACTAAAGAAAATACGTCTTCACCGCGAAGGAACCGATACACTCGTTTATGGCTTCATCGTTATCGCAGCAATCGCGTTGCTGCTTTGGCGTTTCATAGACAGCAAGGTGCCGTTCTGGTGCTTCACGGCAATCATGGGCACCGTCTACTGCATCGTCATCAACTTCTTCCGCTGCCCCATACGCTTCTTCCCCGAAGAAGACACAACGGGCTTGGTAGTAGCTCCAGCCGATGGCCGCATAGTAGTAATCGAGGAAGTCGACGAGGATGTCTACTTCCACGAGCGTCGCATCATGGTGAGCATCTTCATGAGTCTCTTTAACGTACACGCCAACTGGTTCCCCGTTGATGGCAAAGTGAAGACCGTAGCCCACCACGACGGCAACTTCCACAAGGCATGGCTGCCAAAGGCGAGCGAGGAGAACGAGCACGCCGACGTAGTCATCACCACCCCCGAAGGCACCGACATCCTCTGCCGCCAGATAGCAGGCGCAGTGGCACGTCGCATCGTCACCTACGCCAAGCAAGGCGAAGACTGCTACATCGACGAGCACCTCGGCTTCATCAAGTTCGGCTCACGCGTCGATGTCTACCTGCCCCTCGGCACCGAAATCTGCGTCAAGATGGGACAACTGACCACCGGCAACGGAACAATAATAGCAAAACTGAAATAAAGTAATGGCTAACTTCATAACACGCAACATACCCAACACCCTTACATGCGGCAACCTCGTTTCGGGTTGCATCGCAACCGTAATGGCACTCGGAGGCGACGCACGCTGTGCGCTGATATGGATTATTATCGGTGCCGTATTCGACTTCTTCGACGGTATGAGTGCCCGCCTCTTCGGAGTCTCATCACCCATCGGCAAAGAGCTCGACTCGCTTGCCGACGACGTGACATTCGGCGTAGCCCCCTCGGCAATCGTCTTCGCACAGTTGAGCGTGATGGAATACCCCACAGTGCTCGCCAGCGTAGAGCCGTACATCCCCTACTGCGCATTCCTTATCGCAGCATTCTCAGCCCTTCGCCTTGCAAAGTTCAACCTCGACACACGCCAGACCACCTCGTTCATCGGAATGCCCACACCAGCCAACGCCCTCTTCTGGGGCTCGCTGCTCGTGTCGCAGCCCACACTCATCGAGTCGTCAGCATGGATGATTCCCGCGATACTGCTGCTCGTAGTGCTCACAAGTCTTCTGCTCGTCAGCGAGCTGCCCATGTTCGCCCTTAAGTTCAAGCAGTGGGGCTGGCGTGGCAACGAGCTTCGCTACTCGTTCATCGCCCTCTCCGGCGTAGTCATCGCCCTCTTCGGCGTAATTGGTGGCATGTGGATAGTCATCACCCTCTACTTCCTCACCTCCGTAGTAGCCGACATCGTGAGTCGCACCCATACCACGGTCGACATCGAGAAGTAGACAACAAGAGAGTGGAAACGGATTGTAGCACCAAACAAACCATTCCTATGACATTCATCGGACTATTTCTGAAAAGTATATTTATCATGGTGCTGATGGTAGCCATCTTCCTCATCGGCATCGTCAGCTTCATCTATCTGCGCGTAAAGCGCATGACGAAGCAGTTTCGCAACGGTACCAACCACACCAACCGCCGCCAGCAGCAAACCTCTGCTGCGGGCAGCACCAAGCGTCGCAGCGCTGAGTACGACGACGGCGTAGTCGTGGAAGAAGAACTCTACGACGAACGCTCACCACGCCAAGCTAACCGCAAGATATTTGCGAAGGACGAGGGCGAGTATGTCGACTTCGAGGAAGAAAAATAAAACGTAGGAGGTATGGGCATCTTGCCCATACCACGCAGCCTTAGAAAGCATTTAATGGTAAACGGTTTATATAAAGTACTTTTGCGTTTTTATCTTCCATCTACCATTTTTCCGCCTTTTTCCTCCGCAACTCATTGATACTCAAATACAGCGAAGGCTGGAAGATACGCTTGTTATCTTCCAGCCTTTGCTTTTATCTACCAGTCGGAGCAAGCGTATCAGCGATGTCGCCTTGTCCACTATTATTCATTTTTATCCTCTACATTAGGCAGATAATCACTGGCTTTTGGTGAAGGAATCGACTGAATAATACGGAAAAGTTGCTCTGTATCAGCGACATCCGCCATGCGGAGTTTGCCGTCAGAGGCACGCAGCTTCAACCCGTGACAATTTGTCACGGTTTCGTTACCTTCTTTCTTGAGTCTCTGCTTCAGCTTTCTCCAATAAGCATTGGCATCTTTGCTGTCCGTCAGCGCACCGCACACATCTACAATGGAGAAATACCATTTTTCCTCCTTGTCGTCCCATACGGTGCGCACCTTCTTTTCTTCAAACAGTTGAAGAGATTCCTTCTTCGTCATATTCTTTTTTCTATTTCATTATCTTGATTGTCAATCAATATTATCTTCTCTAAGAAGATCTGTCACCTCAACTTCAAGCAACTTTGCATTTTTTATCAGATTGCCTAAGTCTGGCTGACAAGTATTCGTACACCATTTAGATACGGTGACCTTATCCTTTCCCAGTTGTTCGCCAAGCCATTTGTTGGTTTTCTTTTATGCAGTTTGCTGTGCTCACCTTGCTAAGGCGAGCACCTATATTAATAATTGTGCACAAAGTTAATAAATTTTCCTCCTAAAAGCAAGGTTTCTGCCGAGCGATGTCCACCTATTTTGTTTCCTCAGCAGAGATTGATTGCGGCGATGTGCTTGAGGATAAAGACATAAAAGGATTATACCCCCTCCGTGTAGCCTGGTGGGGCTGCGCGGAGGGGCACTATTTATTAGAGTTCTTCTAATTGTATATCTTCCTCTTTCTTTTCATCCAAGAATGATAAGAACAGATGAAGAAAAGCTGTCTCTCTAAAGAAGTGATTGGGATCTTCTTCCATTTTCTCGTAGATATAAGAGAAACCAAAATTGGCATATTGCTCCATTTTATCAATAAGTTGATCTACAACTTTCCTTGGGGTTATTTCGCCCTTATCTAAAGCAATCAGATCAATATCTGTTTTCGCGACTAAAGCTGCAAATATAAATTTGCGTATTTCACCATAAGATGTTCTACCTATACGATTTTCTTGATTACCCCAATATTGGATTGGCTGACCATAGGTTTTAAGTTGTGCCTTGTCTTCAATCAAAGGTTTGGTTTGATCGAAATATAATCCAATAAAAAAAGCTATGATAAAAGCTTCATATCCCGCACCAAATGTTTTAGCACGAGCATGTTGATATGATGTTGTTCCACGTCCATAGTCTGTAAAAACATCCATAATAGACTCTTGATAGCGCTTTTCCCATTGTGGGTTGCGCTTACTCCAAATGTCATATAATGATTCCATAGTTATTTTATTTTATCAACAATAGTTCGTATTGTAGCCATGTTATGACTGTCGAAGTTATCTGCTTTTCTGATTCTATATACTCCACAAGTTAGTTTATCAACCTCATTCAAGCGAAGTTGTCCCTTTGTTATAAAATCTTTAGTCACAATAATGCATTGTTTTTTGATCTTATCAATGACATTATAGAACTCTTCTTCCTTAGAATCACCAAACGAAGATGTCGCAGCATCAAATATTAACGGATAATTCTCATCACGTTTCTGATCAGTAAAGTCAGAAATGGCAAATAGCACAGACATATACATGACCGTTTCTTGAGATCCCGAAGGATTCTTTATTTCTGTTCCATTTGAACTATAAAGTTTAATTTCCGTAGAATCTTCAACTGTTTGACGCAAACGAATTTCTCCATGAAAATCCCTTGCACTTAACTTCTCCAAATATTCATTGGCACATTCCTCTAAAGCAGCTAAGAAACGTCTCAGGTTTTCTTTTTTAGCCTTCTTAAAGGCCTTGGAAATCTCTTCCAACACACGATGCACATCTCTGTAAACTTTCACTTGGCTGCTTTGCGGATTAAGTTCATTGAACTTTTGGTGTAAATCTGCGTCCTGAGTTTTTAAATCCTGCAAGTCTCGTTCCAATTCCACCAAACGTGTTTCAGCACGTCCTTTCTGTTCGAACATACCCTTAATGTCCAAGAAACTCTTTTGCAGCAATTCCTCAGACAAATTACCTGCTTGTATCAGCAATCTTGCCTTTTCATCTTCTGTGTCCTGTTCTTTTTCTTCATTCTTTTTCAAATCTTCTCTCCAACGATCTTCTAGACCAAGACGGTCAAATATATCTGTTGAGATTCTTGCAATTTGAGCTTCTACGTCTCCACCCATTCGTATACCAATATGGTGCAATTCTTCAATATAACCACTAGTGAACAATTGCTTTTTCTCAACCGAAACTTTTCTCTCATCAAATTTCAGTTTTGCTTCTATGTGCTTCTTATACTCATTGAGTTTGTTTACCATAAACTCATATGCGCTAGAGCCTTCTGGAGCAGGACTTCCACAAACTTTGCAGACATGATCGTGTATCATCTCCTCCATTGTTTCCTGATTTGG
>OGEG01001732.1_pt1 | contig 13402 bp, 10 predicted proteins | sample 1570621 | NCBI WGS metagenome assembly OGEG01 (sample SAMEA2582130, study PRJEB24529) | metagenome | biome: Human gut stool | place: China | collected 2011 | reverse complement strand
ACCTTGCGGGATAACAGTCTGACCTGCCGACAGTTTGTAATGCTTGGCATCAAGCATGGTATAGTTAGCACCAAGGCGGGCGTTATAAGTATTCACCAGCGAGGCGTCTACTTTAATACCGACATTGATATCCTCGCCTGCAGGACGTGCCAACAAAGCGGAAATTTCCTTTTGTCCCGTCTCTATGGTACGGTTAAAAGTAAAGTTGGACACGTCCTTTAGCTTGGCTGCATCCAAATAGACGACATTATCGAAAGGGGAGGCATTGCTATAGTCTTTATTATCACAGCCGATGGCACATAACAACAGGGCCGTAGTTATGATAGCCGGTGAAATGATAGTAAGCATACCTCGAAGTATTTTTTTTGTTTTCATACCAGTTCGTATATTAAGTTTAATCAAAAACATAAATCACTTATGTGCCCTATTTATATAGCCGTCCGAACACAAAAGAGACGGCAAATTTACATACCGAAATTACCGTCTGATATACTATTAAAGCTTTTACTATACAATACACTGCTAAGCATGGCTACACCCAACTCTGTGAATACATACGGATTAGGTCTTACTCCATTTTTATAGCATTGGAGGTCACAAATTGTGACCTCCAATCTTGGGTTTCTTCACTCGAAATCTGAAACATAACGTCAGAAGGAAAACGTTCTATATTTCGTTTGACAGCCTGATTAAGCACTTTTGTCTGAACTCCATACATCTCTGCCAAATCACAGTCAAGCATCACCTTCTGACCTCTAAACTCATATATTCTATTTTGAATTATCTGCAATTGATCCATCTTGTATGTCTGTTATAAATAGCCTCGAACTATTCATATTATATATCGGGGTCAAAAGTAATCAATAAGTTTAGATTGCGGTTACATTTTTACGAAAAGAATCCACTGCAAATGACAACTATCAACGGTAATTTCAATATGTCAAAGAACGAATTTTTCCTTTATTTATGGAAAAAGTATTTATTGATAATATTCAAAAGAAGATTTACCAGTCTTTTCTGTAAGTATTACCAGCAGCATGTTCTACTCCAGGATCTAAAGACACTCCAGAATATACAACGTCTCCCCATATGAGCTCATCTCTACTAAAATCCCAGCCATCACCATCATCCATAAATTGAAGAAGAGAATAATCGCCCAACATTATCCTAGCTGCATTTTCTCTGTCACCATATTCATTGCCAATAAGATCATCACCATATATCAAGATATTACTTTTTTTATTCCCTCCAGATTTCCACTTACATATAATATCTGCTGCACGATTCCTAATATTTGGATCATTACTAGAATAACGAGGTACATTAACACATCCATAGCGAGTTTCAGTTAACCCAGCAATAGACCTACGCGTATATTTACTATAAGTTTGAACACTTCCATCCAGATTTGGATTGATTATTTGCAATTCTTCTGTTGACGAAAAATAACCATGCCATGCATAATCAATATACCCGCCTACTTCAATTCCTCCACACCTAGAAACATCATAAAAATATTCAGTAGCATCCCCCTTATCTACTAAAGTCAATAGTTTATCCGGCAGAGCCTCACGCAACGCTTTGATCAACCGAGGATATGAAGTTGTATTCATTCCTGGCATTTCAGCTTTTCCATATTTACCGTCCTCATCCCACAAGTTCACTCCATCTAGTTGATAACGTTCTATCACATCTTTTACTTGACGAACAAAATCAGCTATCTGTGTATCATTCATATTACAAAAGCCTATACCTTTACCACCATTCTCAATACAAAGACATACTTTACGCTTATATTCTTGAAGATGACGAATATATTTATCTCTATGCTCCAATACGTAAGCCAAATCACTACCCAACTCAAACAATGCGCGTTGACTTACACCATCATAACCAATCGTTGCTCTTTTCAAATTTACAATATTTCCTAAACTATATATCGGATAAGGACGAGTAATCATGTCATCCAACATAATCCCCCATGCACTAGCAATCAAAGGTTGATACGTTTCCGTATTTACATAAAATACTGTAATCACTTCAGGTAATAATGGCGGAATATCTTGTATTTGTCCAGTTGTTCCAGGTATACATGTAATAGTTTTTTCCCTGAAATTCACTCTGTAATAAATTACTTGTTTATTCCCTTGTGCATCTACTCCTACAGGATTTTGTGTCAAAGCAATCGCTAACAAATAAAGTGTTTCAGGCTTCAATCCATCAGGAGAAAGAGTTATGCTGATAGTTCCGGATTCTTTCTTTCCAGCAGCCACAGTAAGCGAACCGCCATTTCCCAAAGTTACGTTAGCAACAGGAAATTCCTTCATATCAGTTTCGTTATCACTGTTATATTGAGCCACAAGCTCCGGAGACGGAATGGCTTTTACCGTAACAGCCGTTATAGCAGGCTTTGTCAGTGCATAACATATCTCTTCGGTTACAGCTCCATCACCTTCGTACATACTGACAGTAATCTTATTAGAAAAAGTTTTTCCACTGCATAACTGCCCTCCGACGCTATTCATCGGCGTTTCGTCCGGCAACTGCCCGGCAGGCATGGAAATATCATCTTCAGTACACCCCGTCGTTGCTACCATCAGCAGTGACAGCATCAGAAAGACGAAGTATTTAAATGGGTTATTTTTCATATCATTATAGTGTTTTACAGGTTTCACAATAAATAATCTCTTAGTTATGCCCCTTATTTGGACGGGTTCATTATTTGGATAGCTAGCCGACTAGTCTCATAATTCATCTTCGTATGATAGTAATCATCACCCAAAGCATAGATAGCAAGTCCGCCTACAGGACCCAAAGAAACAACACGGTTTGTCATCTCGGTAACAGCGTCCAGTTTTTCACCTTCTTCATCCACTAGCTTTTCATTAATCTTGGCGGAGAGCAATAGTTTCTCTTTAGGGATTGAGAAGTTTTCTATCACGCCTGCCACATAGAGTTTCAAATCTACGGCAGAGGTAATCGTAGCAGTGTTCAAGACGACATAATCCAGCTTATTCAGATCTGCGGCATCCATAAAGGCAGGATCACCTTCAAATACCAGCAGTTTGCCATCGCCTACAGCGGTAGAAAGCTTGGAAACGATTAATTTGGCCGCTTCACGACGGGCAGCCTGTTCAGCTTCCGTTCCTCCATAAAGAGGAGTACCTTTAATGGCAAACCCATTCATACCCAACTGGGAAGCGGCAGCAACGGCCTTATCCAACCAGGCACCCAGTTTGGCAGCATCGGTCAAGGCGGGCATTTGAGCGGTATAATCCACCAAATAGAGTACCTTAATACTCTTTTCCTGTAACAGGAGAATATCCTCACAGTCATAAGAGGTCAGGCTTTCGGGATGCGTCGGAGTTACGATGTCCAATGAGTCGGGCAATGAACGGAGGTAATCACCTTCATTCTTCGACTTTTCGGCACTATTGTCGAAACTACCGTAAGTGACAAAGTGTTTGCTTTGCCTATACGTACGCAGCGTCTCCATGTAACGAGCCCAAAGTTCAGGATTCTGTTCTTTGGCATGCTGCGGATCAATATCAACAGTTTTCTGATCCGTCCAGTCGCTGCACGAAGCGGTAGCAAGCAATGCCAGCAGCAGGAACAGATGAGTGAAGATGTTAGCAATGGAAATTCTCATATTCATATCTTCTTGTTTTAGTTTCTATATCTTCTTGTTTTCTAGTTCTCACATTTCCAGTTTCATGTCCCTACGGTCTCGGTTTCTTGTCCCACCAAAGAGAAGTAGCGCCGTTATCAGGGCCACCCAACATACCGACGGCCTCCAGAATATACTGCCGGTTACCGGAATATTCGCTGGGCGGATACCACAAGCGACGTATTTTAGCTTTCGTATCGTCAATAGTACCACCACTGTTGTTCACTACCACAGGCAATAAGTGAGGATAATCCGTACGACGATATTCACTCCATGCCTCTACCGTAGAAGGAAACATAGCAATCCATTTCTGGGTAATGATACGCTCCAGATTCTTCTCGGTATATTCATCACCCTCTTGCCAGGCAACAGTAATGCTGCTAACGGCTCCGGCTGAATAGGTTCCATTCACAGGGTCTGTGTAGGCTTGCGGGGTATTGGAAGCATTGGTCGCATAAGAAAGAGCATCCGTGGCAGGAAGTCCGTACTGTTCAAAAGAAAGAGCAATTGCTTCTTCATATAGGCTCTTGGCATCGCCTCCCATCGCCCAGCCACGCAATGCACCTTCGGCACGCAGGAAAGTGACTTCTGCCGCATTCATCCACGGATAAGGACTGGCAGTAGATATAATCGGTTTGCTATAACGGTCTATCACGCTTTCCTTGTTCACCACATCACCGGCAAAGCCGGACACTTTAGTCGGCTTACCACCAACTGTTTCCGTGATTTCCACTTGAGTGAACATCTTCTCCCGCCGAGGATCCTGATACCCGTTCATGTAACAAAGCAAGTCGGCACCCATCCGATGGTCGGACCAGCCGTTGAAAACCATAGCGGCACGGTTTTCCTCCACCTTCATTTCGGCATTATCGGCATTGTCCGTGATAACCCCTGCATCTACGGCATCCTGTGCCACTTGTTGTGCCGTAGTAGGATCAACATACACCATGCGGATAGCCATACGCAACTTCAGGGAATTGGCAAATTTATACCACTTGCTAACATCACCGTAATAAACATCGTCAAACTTACGGAATGCTTCAGAACCTATCGTAAGATTTTCCTTCAACACGGATCTCACTTCATCAAGTTCCTTCAGCATTTGCTTGTAAACAGCTTCCTGCGAATCATAGGGCACATTAAGCGAAACACTACCCTGCTCGTCTATCACCTTGCTATAAGGAATGGGGCCATACATATCCGTCATACGGTGCATAATAGCTACCCGCAGCAATTTGGCAAGAGCCAGTGCTACAGGATCATCGCTCTGATCCTGCAAATCGCGGTAAAGCGGATAAGATTCGGTAAAAATATCACCATACGTCTTATCCTGCCAGTCAACAGACGGGTTATAAGTTTCAAATTTATCGGTACGCACGAGCGTTGTACCATAATACCCGGCAAACGGACCTGCCGCCAAAGCCTCGATAAACTGATAAAGATGCTCTTTGGTAGGTACCACCAACCCTTGCAAACCTCGCAGGGTAGAGCCTATATTGTAGTTTTCGCGTCCCTGCTCATCCTTGGTCACTTCGTACTCCTTGCGGTTGATTTCATCGAAGTTGCCCGTACAGGCTGCTCCGCCCACCAGCAGAAGTCCCAGGGAGAATATCTTTAAGAAAGATTTCACTTGTTTCATACGATCTGATTTAACGGGTTAAAAGTTTATTTTCACATTCACGCCGATATTACGAGTACTCGGCAACATGAAGTTATCAATGCCTTGATAATAATTACCGGTATTCGCCACCGCTTCAGGGTCGAAAGGTGCACGACAGTAAATCATCCAAAGATTACGACCTACCACAGAGACATTGATATCACACACACCTCCCAGCCATTTGCGGGGAATGGTATAACCCACACTGGCTTCTTGAAGACGCACGTTCGTAGCACTGTAAGTGTAATACTGCGGCAATCCGCTACTGTTTCCGATGAGGCTGTAATACGTTTGCGCATCCACAAGAGTACGTCCGTTGAGCAGTACACCACCGTTGTCACGGGCTTGTGCCGAACGTTCGGACACTCCATACTGATCCATTGCCGCCTGTGTGGCAGAATAAGCAATACCTCCGATACGTGCTGTAAAGAGTGCGCTTAGACTGATACCACGCCATTCGAAGCGGTTATTCCATGCCAGATTAGCTTTCGGGAATACACTACCCAGCTTAATGTCCGGCAGGTTGTCTTCAGTAGTCAGCGCACCGGAAGGATCAATCTCCACCATGCCACTATTGTCCCGTTTCAAGTCACTCTGTGTGTAAAGATCACCCAACGTACCCCCTTTCTTCAAAATAAATCGCGCTTTGCCCAATCCGCCTACATCCAAACGATTCTGTGTGATAGGCAATCCCGTTTCGGGATGAATATAGCTGGTCACCAGGTCTTTTATCGTATTCTTGTTGTGAGAGAGAGTGAAATTACTTTCCCAGTGCAAATGGTTGTTCCAGGTATGTCCGTAGCCCAATGAAAGTTCCACACCGGAGTTGCGCACATATCCTGTCTGCAAATAAATCTTGCTGTAACCGGAAGATACGGAAACTTTCGGATCGAAGGTTTGGTTGAAAGTATTTGCCAAATACCATGAGAAGCCGAGGCTGAAATCCTTGAAAAGACGCATATCCAGCCCCAATTCCCACGAGTTGGTACGCTCGGGCTTCAAGTCCTTGATAGGATAGTGTGTCTTGGGCTTCCATTGCTGATTAGCCTCATCGTATTCGTAAGTGGGCGATGTCAGATTACGGGGATAAGGCATACCAACGGAACTGAAAGAGCCACGAACCTTCATATAGTCGATAAATTCCGGCAAAGTCAGCATTTCGGAGATAACCCCCGAAAGTCCTACAGACGGATAGAAGAAACAAGGTGTAGAAGAATTGGCAAGTTGCGAAGCCCAGTCGTTTCGCCCGGTCAGTGTAAGATAGAGCATACTCTTCCATCCCACTTCCACACTGGCGAAGACTGATTGCGTCTGTTCCTGCCATTCGTCCTGACGGGCTTTCTTCTTTGTGTTGTCGAGGTCGAACACATTAAACACGTTCGGTATTCCCTTTTCACGAATCGGGCCACGATAGCTCAAATCTTCGTACCGGTTGTTCACAATGCTGGCACCCACGTTTGCTACCAGTGAGAAGTCATTAAAACGCTTGTTGATGTTGGCAAGCACGTCGGCATACGTTTGTGTTTCGTCGGGCTTGGAGATGGTATAGTGTCCCTGCGTACTCTCTTCCGTAATCGTAAGGTTAGAGCTGGCATAGAGCTTCTGTTCATACTTGGTGTGTGTGTTATCCACACGTACACGTCCCGATATATTCAACCAGTCGGTAATGTCATAACTCAATTGAGCAGACAGCATATAACGCTTCTTCTGACTCAGACGCAGATTACGGTAAGCAATCCAGTAAGGATTCTGCATACGGAGGTCACCTTCGCCCTGTGGCCAGAACTGTACACTGATCTTTCGCGCTTCATCCCAACGCTCGAAATTCTTCACGATAGAGAAATCGTCTCCACGAGGGAAAAGATAAGCAGAAACCAATGGATTGGAGTACTGCCCCTGATTGGTCATATTACGGTCGTTCTGGAGAATATAGCTTGCACTTACATCCAGTTTCATCTTATCATTCAAGAAACTGGTCGTATTACGGAAAGTAAAATTATATCTGTTATACCTATTGTTGGGAATCATTCCGTCGGAGTTCAGCGCAGCGGCAGAGAAGAAAGTCTGGTTCTTTTCCGTACCGGTGGATAAAGTGACTGAATTGTTGTAAACAGCTCCTGTTTTTAGAAAGTCGTTGGGGTCGTAGCCAGGACTGTTTCCCATCTTCGGTCCCCAGCTCCATACGGTGGAACCGTCAGATTTACCGTTACTTCCTGTCCCGTAACGGTTTTGAAACTTAGGCATTACGAATGGTTTCAACCAGTCGATGCCGGTAGAAACACTGGCCTGTAATTTCCCTATTTTCCCTTTTTTTGTAGTGACAATAATAGCTCCATTTGCAGCATTGCTACCATAAAGGGCGGCTGCGGCTGCTCCCGTAAGAACGGACAGACTTTCGATGTCATCCGGATTGAGGTCGGCAATACTTTCCGTCTCTCCTTTTGAACCAAATTCTGTGCTGCCACCACCTCCGAAGTTATACATAGGTATACCGTCGATTACATAAAGTGCATTATTACTCTTTTCGATGGATTTTGTACCGCGCATCACTACTTTGCTGGCACCGCCGACACCGGAAGAACTGCTATTGATAATGACACCTGCTACCTTGCCACTCAAGCTGTTGACGAAGTTGGCGTCTTTGATTGTAGTCAATTGATCGCTCTTGACTTGTTGTACATTGTAACTTAACGCTTTTTGTTCGCGTTTGATGCCTAAAGCGGTGACTACCACTTCGTTCAGTTGTTTAGTATCACTTGCCAATCTTATTTCGTAGATATTCTTATCTGTTATTTTTACAGTTTGAGGTGTATATCCCACGTAAGTGAAGCTTAATGTGCTGCCTTGAGGAGCCATTATATTGAAATTACCATCAATGTCGGTGATTGCACCTTCAGAGCTTCCTTCTACTTTAATATTCACTCCGATCAGTGGTTCATTGTTTTCGTCAATGACCATTCCACTTACTTTTTTTGCAGGAGTTTCTTTTGGCTTTTTGTCGGGAATAATCATGATATACTTATCTTTGAACTGATAAGTAAATCCACTTCCCCGAAGGATTTGCGAAAGGGCATATTCAAGTGTCGCTGCTTTTAGGTCAAGATTTAAAACAGGCTTGTTTTTCAGTTGCGAATCATTGTATCCGACAGAATAATCGGATTGTTTTTCTATTTCCTTAAGTGCCTCGATAACAGATATATTTTTCTTCTGAATCGTGATCTTGGCACTATTTTGTGCAAAGGAGGGTGTTTGCATCATCAACAAACAGAAAAAAAGTAAAAAACTTCTTCCCTTTGCGGTTTGATCTACTATAAATTCATAAATTTGTAGCATTTTCTTAGTATTAGGTTATTAACTAAATTATTTCACGGTAATTGAATAGAGTAAAACTCTAATATTGAGAATCTTGATTTCATATCCGGGATAGAGTTAGGGCTCCGTTCCGGATACTTTTTTGCATGAATCTTTAGTGGTTAAAAAGGTTATTATATTGTTGTTTTTTTACTGTTTTTCTTTTGGGATGATACCCATTACTTTGGGATTAAGTAGCAGCGGTCTCCTTTTATCTTATAGTTCATTTGACCTACTACATTTACTATCACATCCATTACCTCAGATAGTGGTGCCTGGTCTTTAAACCGGAAACTGTATCTGTCGTCTTTCAGCGTTTTGAGCTGATACTCGAATGTATAAGGATATTTACGTTCAAGGATTGTGATGATATCTTTGACGGACATTTCTCTGAACACAAGTTCTCCACGTTGCCAGGCGGTAACTTCTTTCATATCCGGATGGTCCAGGCTATGGTAATGAGTATTTTTGTTATAAGCCAGCTGCTCATTCGGTTTTAGAATCACCTGCGATTTTAAATCATTGTATTCTACCAATACGCTTCCTGAAATCAATGTGGCTGCCAACACCGGATTTTCCGGATAAGCCGAAACGTTGAACTCCGTACCCAACGCCGTCACCTGAAAATCATTGGACTTGACGATGAACGGATGTTTTTTATCCGGTTTAACTTTAAAGTTGGCTTCACCAATCAAAAATACACTACGATCTTTACCGGTAAAGTTTTGCGGATATAAAAGTGTACTTTGTGAGTTCAGTTGTACCTGAGTTCCATCGGGTAGAGTGAGAGTCCTAATTTCAGCAGTAGGAATATATTGTTGAATAAGGTTTTCTTCTGCATCTTTACCGATTGTAGAAAGGTAAACGGAAGAAGCCGCTACTATAAATAAAACTGCAGCGACAGTCTGCCATATATGAATCGGTCGGATTGTTCTTTTTCGTTGTATGGGAGGTATTCCGGCATTCTTTTTCAAAAGTTCATAAGCCTCCTGCATGTCGGTTGCAGTTCTCTGTTTATGAGCCTCATCCCATAATTTTTGTAATGCTTCGTCTTTTTCGGAAGTATGCTCTTCATCTACCAGCCACTTGTAGAAATCTTGCTGGGTCGATTCCGGATAGTCGTTTCCGGTGAATAATGTTATTATTTTCTGAAAGTAATTCTTCATATTGAGGTATTAATATTATAACTGTTATATTAATACTTCAATTAACTAAGGCAGCTTACTTAAGGGAACAGCAAAAAAAATGCAAAAAAGATGATTTTTTTCATTTCAAGCAGAGTTAAGTAGATGTGATGTTCCACTGTTCGTTTCGAAATATTTAGTTTCTCGGCTATTTCAAGATTGCTCATATGCTTGAAACGACTCATTTCGAAAATCATTCTGCGTTGCTCCGGAAGGCGTTCGAGAACTAATTTGATGATTAGTTGAGCCTCTTTATAATAGATGGGATTGAGTGTATCTTCTGATTGGAAAAGTTCGTCGATGAGAGACTTTTCTATAATTTTCTCCTGATAAGCCAATTCTACTTTTTTGTGTTTGATAAAATTGAGAGTTGTACTTTTAGTAAGGGTATAGATATAAGGAGTCGGATTAGGAACTTCCGTCCATAATTCAGGCTTAGTCCATAGTTTAGTGAAAACATCTTGGGTAATATCCTTTGCGTCTTCTTCGGATTTAAGCAGCATTAGGGCGAAATATTTCACTACCGAATAATATTTCGTGAATATTGTTTCGAATTGTTGCGCTAAAAGTCTTTCGTCTTGGTTTGGGGTCATCGGGTTAACAGATTATTGAAATCGAAAGACAAATGTAAACAAATTAAATTAAGATACGAAGAAAAAAGGAATAGTTTATAAAAAAGAAAAAAGATAGTGACACCATCCGGTCCGGATAGTGTCACTATATGAGTGGGATGCTGACACTATCGCAACAGGATAGTGTCACTATCTTAAAGTTAGTTTTTACCAGTTTCTTTTCACTGTACGGTAGCCATAACCGATGATTACCAGGAAGCAAGTGAGCGGCAAAATGAATGATACATTGACAGCCGGCATGGAAGCTATTTCTTTCATGTCAATAATACTTGCTTGCAACGGAGGGAGCACGGAACCTCCCAAAATAGCCATAATCAGACCGGCTGCTCCGAACTTGGCATCGTCTCCCATACCTTTCAGTGCAATTCCGTAAATGGTAGGGAACATCAAAGACATACAGGCAGAAACTGCTACCAGACAATATAGTCCGAAGATATTCTGAAGGAAGATCGTTCCTAATGTGAAAATGCCTCCGAAGATGGCAAGGATCATGAGCAACTTTCCTGCATTGAGATAGCGCAGAATGAAAGTACAGATAAAGCGGCTGATACAGAAAATAACCATCGCTACGATATTGTATTGCTGGGACAGTACTTCCGCACTTTTTTCATCCATGCCATATTCCGGCGACATAAACAGGCGTGTACCATACTGAATGATAAAGGTCCAGCACATAATCTGAACACCCACATAGAAGAATTGTGCTATTACACCTTCCCGATAGCGTGTCTGGGTGAAAATACGTTTTAGCGTGGGAAAGAAATCTATTTTGTGATTCTGATCTCCATTCTTGGGCATTTTTACAAATCGTATCAGAAGCAGCATCGCCAGAATAACGAGTCCGATAATGAGATAAGGAGCTATCAGCACGGCAAGATCGCTTTCCTTGATGGCCTGAAACTCACTGTCGTTCAGTAAAGCGCGTTCATCAGTGCCCATCGGGTGCAGTTTAGCCTGAATAAATTGCATCGCTACGTACATTCCGAGCAGCGATCCCATCGGATTGAAAGACTGGGCAAGGTTCAGACGTCTTGTAGCTGTCTCTTCCGTTCCCATAGAAAGTATATAGGGGTTGCAACTGGTTTCCAGGAAGGAGAGTCCGCAGGTCAGAATAAAGTAAGCGATCAGAAACGGGTAATACTCTCCTGTCATCTTGGCGGGAAAGAATAAGAAGGCTCCGAAAGCATACAGGCCGAGTCCTAACAATACTCCGGCTTTATAGGAGAATTTGCGGATGAACATGGCGGCAGGGAAAGCCATGGCAAAATATCCACCGTAGAAGGCTACCTGAACCAGTGCCCCGTCGGTAGCACTCATCCGGAAAATTTTGGAGAATGCCTTTACCATCGGGTTGGTAATATCGTTCGCAAATCCCCACAGTGCAAAGCAGGAGGTAATAAGTATGAATGGAATAAGATAGCTGACGCCATCCTTTGAGATAATAGACTGCTTAGTGTGTTTCATGGTAATTTCTTGTTATTTTAGGTATTATATAAATGGAACATTCTCTCCATGGGGATCCATTTCTCAGCGGAACTCATTCCCGGAGCGGCCTGCTGGAGGATGGACATGTATTCTTCCCATTCTTGTTGCCGGGGGAGAGTGTTCAGACGTGCCATGGCTGTGTCCCAGTCAAAGTCGACGGGTGTTTCGACGATCATGAACAGACGGGTACCGAGAATGTAGATTTCCATCTCAAGGATACCTACTTCACGGATTCCTGCAAGGATTTCGGGCCATACTTCTGCCTGACTGTGTCTTTTCCGATACTCAGCTATTAACTCCGGTGAATCCCGTAGATCAAGAGTCTGGCAATATCGCTTGACAGGGACGTTGTAGGTTTTTACTTGATAGCCAGTTTGAGGTGTTTCCATATCTTTCTTATTTTTCAGGGTAATATACTTGTGGTGTAACACTGTGGCTTACTACTTCTCTGATTTCCCGGAGGCTGGATATTTCTCCTTTCGCCATTGCCTGAGTCAGGATATTCCCCATTGCTGTGGCTTCTACCGGTCCGGCATAAACAGGGATGCCGAGTGCGTTGGCAGTAAGTTGGTTGAGCAGTTTATTTTGAGAGCCTCCTCCGATAATGTTTAGCCGGTGAATCGGAGAGGGGAGGCAACGATTGAGCTGTGCTACCGCCTCGCGATATTTGAAGGCCAGTGACTGTAGTACGCATTTCACCATTTCTGCCTTGTTTCCGGGAACTTTAAGTGAATGATTCCGGCAGTAGTTCAGAAGGGCTGTTTCCATATTTTCGGGGTTCATGAACTCTGCATCGTCCACGGGAATAATCGTGTCAATTTCTGCGTCCGCAGCTTGCGGAAGAATCGTATCATAACTTTGTTCTTCGCCACGTAGCTTCCATTCGCTCATCAAGCGTTGCAGAATCCACAGTCCGGTAATGTTTTGCAGGAATCGGATGTGACCACCTACGCCTCCTTCATTGGTAAATTGAGCCAATCTCGCTTCTTCCGTCAATATGGGTTCATCCACTTCGACTCCCAACAATGACCAGGTGCCGGAACTGAGAAAGGCTACTTGACCTTCGGTTGCCGGAACGGCAGCAACGGCACTGGCTGTGTCATGCGAGCCGACAGCGATAATGTCGACAGGACCTAATCCTGTTTCACGGCCTATCTCTTCTTTAAGTGTTCCTCTGACAGTTCCCGGCAGAATAATTTCTCCGAATAAGTGTTCGGGGAGTCCCAAAGCACGGATGGTATCCATCGACCAGTTTCGTTGGCGTGCATCGAGCAGTTCGGAGGTGGAAGCTATGCAATATTCATTATTGGCTACTCCCGTCAGGTAATAGCTGAAGAGGTCGGGCATAAAGAGAAGCCGCTGTGCAACTTCTAGCAGTACGTCCTTATACTGTGGCAAGCTGTAAAGCTCAAACAGAGTATTG
>OGEG01001729.1_pt1 | contig 13427 bp, 6 predicted proteins | sample 1570621 | NCBI WGS metagenome assembly OGEG01 (sample SAMEA2582130, study PRJEB24529) | metagenome | biome: Human gut stool | place: China | collected 2011 | reverse complement strand
ACGATCTATGAGAGAGGTAAGAAAAAACCAGTTGGAAAGAAATCAGGCGATTCTTTATCATGGGGATACTTTGGCATATATCAAGGTTAGGTGAGAAGATGAGAAAGCAGGAATGTGTCATAAAGGTTCCGGGGTTGAATGAAAAATTCCCTGTGTAATAATCAAAAGCTGTTCCTGCTTTTGTGTTTTCAAATATTTTCCAAATACTACCAAATCCTCATCTGAAATAGTGTCATAGAAATCAGAAAAATCATCAATATACAACAGGATTCTTTTTTGTTTTTTTTGTTCCAAACACCTTTGAAGGAAACGTCCTATTTCTTCTTCTGTCCGGATTTCATGCCAAAACTTCTTACTTTCTGGGTCTAAACTGAAACGGTAAAGTTCCCAGTTCTCCATTATGATTCCATTTTCAATCACAGACTCGAGAGAAGTTTTTGTCTCACTTCCGATAAAAATGCGTTTTGTTTCTTTTAAAAGAAATCCCTGCTTTCTCTCATCATATAGCTTTTTCAATTCTCCTTCCGGACAACTTCGTATGGAAGCAATGTTCTTGTCTCCACTTCCGCACCCTCGATCACATCCAATACCGTTTTACATGCAACCATGCCAAGCTCTTTCGCATCAAAAGAAAGTGATGTAATGGACGGCACATTATTTTCCAGTACGGAGCTGTTATAAAAAGATGCCACACGGATATCTTTTGGAACCTTGACATTCTTTTCACGCAGCTTTTTCAATACCCTGCTGCACACCGCATCGTCCATACACAAAATACATTCTGCCTTTCGCTCGAGTACCTCTTCCACGATCTTATCGATCACCACATGATTATCAAGATTCAAAAAAAGCATTGTCGGATCAATGACCTCACCCATTTTTTCATAAGCTTCCCGGAATCCCCGCAGACGGCTCTGTGTGACCACATGGTTCTCATCTCCGCCGATCAGTGCAATACGCTTCATTCCCTTCATTAAAATAATGGATGTAAGTTCTTTACACGCACTTTTGTGATTGTGGTCGATCTGGATCACACCTGTATAATTGGAGGAACCGATCGTCACAAATGGTACTTTTTTTTCCTGAAGATACTCAATCTGCCGGTCCTCCACAAACGTCCTCATCAGGATCACACCATCTACTTTACGGTTTGAGATAATACGCTCCAGCGAGGAGATATCGTTATTTTTACAGATGGAAAGCAGGATATCATACTCCATAATTCCGGCGATCTCCTGAATCCCGAATAAGCATTCCTGAAAGAACGTGAGATCCACAACATCATATTCTCCCGGCATGACCACACAAAGATTATATGTTTTTGACTGCGCCAGCCCTTTGGCGATAACGTTTGGCTTATAATCATGCTCCTCAATATATTTTAATACACGGTCTCTCGTCTCCTGCCCGATCCGTCCCTTCCCTGAAATGGCTCTTGAGACAGTGGTTTTTGAAACACCAAGTGCTTCTGCCACATCTGCGATCGTTATATTTTTCTTCTCTTCATTCCCCATAAAACCCCTTCTTTCCTCAAAGCAGTTACTTCCCCTGAATTGTGTTGTGGCTCCTGCATCGCTCGCGCTCCTGCCACAATGTTACTTTGTCCTGCCCTGATATGCTGCGCATCCTTTGCGCAACAATATTATTATCATCCTATTCCCGAAAAAAAGCAATGACATTTTTACATATTTTCCAAACAATCTTTTGTTTCTGCTCACTTATGCCCTGTTCCGGTAACAATTCTGTTTTTTCGTATCAACATCGGATTTACATTTGTTTTTCCTGATGCTATAATATATTTGCGCAATCGGTTGCGTTATCAGATGATGATATATCAAATCACACTGATTGTCAATATGAAAATATTTTTTGGGGGACAATATGAAAACAGACCATTTACTTTTCGGGGCAGCTTATTACTCGGAATACCTTCCATATGACCGCGTGGAAAAAGACATGGAAATGATGGAAAAAGCAGGCATGAACACGATCCGTATCGCAGAATCGACCTGGAGCACCATCGAGCCAAAAGACGGTATCTTTGATTTCACACATCTCGATAAAATGCTTGAGGCGGCTGCACGCCACCATATTTCTGTCATTGTCGGGACACCGACCTACGCCATCCCGGCATGGCTGGCAAAAAAATACCCGGATATTCTGGCTTTGACCAATAACGGTCAGAACATTTATGGTGCAAGACAGAATATGGATATCACACACGCAGGCTATCTGTTCCACTGCGAGCGGGTTATCCGCGCAATGATGGAACATATCAAAGATGTTCCGCATATCATCGGGTTTCAGCTGGACAATGAGACCAAAAGCTACGGCACTGCCGGTCCGCGTGTCCAGGCAATGTTTGTCGATTATTTAAAGGAAAAATACCCGGATATCAATGAATTCAATCGCGAGTTCGGGCTGGACTACTGGAGCAACCGCGTCAACACATGGGAAGATTTCCCGGATATCCGTGGCACGATCAATGAAAGCCTTGCCGCTGAATTTGCCAAATTCCAGCGTCTGCTTGTGACCAGATTTTTAGCATGGCAGGCTGCGATCGTTTCCGGATACAAGCGCCCGGATCAGTTCATCACACAGAACTTCGACTACGACTGGACAGACCATTCCATCGGCTATCAGCCGGAGGTCAACCAGTACGAAGCTGCCAGATGCATGACCGTTGCCGGATGTGACATTTATCATCCTTCCCAGTCACTTCTTACCGGAGAGGAGATCACCTTCTGCGGCAACATCTCGCGCAGCTTAAAGAAAGACAATTATCTTGTTTTAGAGACACAAGCTCAGGGAAATATCGCATGGCTTCCATATCCGGGGCAGCTCAGGCTTCAGGCCTACAGCCACATTGCAAACGGCTCCAACAGTGTCATGTACTGGCACTGGCACTCAATCCACAATGCGATTGAGAGCTATTGGAAGGGCATCCTGTCACACGATTTTTCCGAAAATGAGACTTACCGGGAAGCTGCATCCATCGGCGCAGACTGGAAGCGGATCGGCACCCACCTTAGTAACCTGCAAAAGAAAAACCGTGCTGCCATCCTGCTTGACAATAACTCCCTGACCGGACTGCGTCTTTTCCCATTGAAAGACCTCGGCAATTACAGCTATAACACCGTTGCCCGCTGGCTTGGTGATGCTCTGTACCATTTAAATATCGAGTACGACATGATCTCCTCTGCGGAACGTGATTTTTCTTCCTACGAGTGCCTGATCGTGCCTGCACTTTACAGTGCTTCCGAAGATCTGCTCACCGCAATTTCTGATTATGTAAAAAACGGCGGACATCTGATCACGACGTTCCGTTCCGGTTTTTCAGATGAACAGTTAAAAATTTATGCGGATACACAGCCTCACATTTTACAGGAATGTCTTGGTATCCACTATGACCAATATACCTACCCGGTGGATGTTTCGGTAACACTGCCTGATTTTATGGCTTCCGATGTCGGCTCGTCATGTTCCGATGAATCCTGCACAAACAGCAGCAAATGTCTGCACTGGATGGATCTTGTGACCTGCGATACCGCCACACCGCTCTTTTTCTACGATCACCCGGTCCGGAAAAAATATGCAGCTGCCACAGTCAACCAGTTTGGAAAAGGTTCGGCACTGTATCTCTCCAGCATGTTTGACGGTGCTCTTCTGGAAAAAGTTCTGGTTCATTACTTTGCCTCGCTTCCGGAAACACTTTTAGCACATCCGGAATGCCACTTTCCTTTGATCATCAGGGAAGGTGTCAATGATTTTGGAAAACGGGTACGATTTTACTTCAATTATTCCGGTGAAAAACAGACCGCCATCTGCAAAGGGATCTCTGGCACGGAATTATTGTCCGGCAGAAAAATAATGGAACAGGAAACGCTTCCGCTGGAACCATGGGGCGTGGTGATCGTGGAAGAAAATTAATTTTTCCTTCACATACACAAAATATGCCGCACGAAAAGGTATTTTTTCGTGCGGCATATTTTTTTAGTGACATCTTATGAATTTCATTTAGAAGTGTTTATTTTTTCTGTATGCGGTTCCCATCAGCGCACAGCCAAACAGTAATAATATCACTGCTGCTGCGATCGGTGTGTTATCCGAAGTCTTCGGACTTGCGATCACACTGCCTGTTGTCTGGCTCATATCTGTGTCATTTAAGACGATGACATAATCGGATGCATGTGAGAACTTAAAGTCTACAGTACCATCTTCTTTTACCTGTACTGCCTGATAATACTCAAACTTACCGGTTGTCTCGTTATAGTAATAAAGATTTGCTATTTTTCCACTGTAGTCCGTGCCAACGGAAAGTCTCAATATTCCCTCAAAGCCAAATACTCCGTCATAATTTAAGGAGAGCTGGATGGTTTCATTTCCGTCTGCCAGCGCTGTCACTTTCTGTTTCGGAATATCACTTGTTCCCACAACCAGACCAAGATCGATCGGCGCTGTCACATTACCGGTGATATCTTTTCCATTGATGATCCAGCTGGCCTGATCACTCACCTTGAAGGTTACGTTCATATCTTTTCCTTTGATACTCTCGAACACACTTGCAGGAATTTTGGTTGTCTTTAACAGGTTTACACGGATTTTACTTCCGGTTTTTGCCTTATTCACTGCCTCGATCACATTTGCAAAACTCTCCTCCTGCACGGTTACTTCTGCTACAGCCTGTTCTTCCTGTTTTGGAGTTGTCTGGACTGCAGAATTGACCTGACTGGAATTGTTTCCTGATGTCTGCTGATTTCCGTTATGATCCTCTGTTGTTTTTCCATCTGGCTTTTTATCATCTGTTGTATTATCCGGAGCCGGTTCTGTTTTTGTCTCCGCAGTCAAAACAATTGTTCCACCATCTTTTGCTGCCGGAATGGTAACAGAAACGTTCCGGTCAGCAGAAACAGTGTAAGTTTTTCCATCATAAAGGTTTTTAAGAACTGTTCCGGCACTCTCTGCTACCGGGATCACTACTTCTTTCTCTGCCTCTTTCACATTCATTCCTACATATAAGGTGCTGTTTCCATAACTTCTGCTGATCACTTCGTAACCTTCTGCGTCAGAAGCTGCCACTGTACTTCTGTTTCCTCTTGCAAATACATCTGTGTATGTATTACGGATTGCAAGCATTGTCTTGTAATGGTTGTAAATACTGTTGCTGTCTGCTTTCTGTTTTTCCAACTCTGTCCAGTCAAAGTCTCGGCGGTTTGTCTGGAGCGGCCAGTTGTTGGCTCCACCCTGTCCGATCTCCTCTCCATAATAGAGCACCGGCTGGCCTTTTGCGGTAATCTGAAGTGTTGCTGCCACTTTCATCAGGTTGTAAGCTTCTTCTTCGCTGAGTTTACTCTCATTTACAAGCTTATACTGAAGGCTGTCCTCATCATGACTGCTCAAAAAGCTTCCCATTGTAGCAGTGTTATTGATCGCACCATTTCGTTTCTGTAAAGAACTTTCCACACCAGAAATATCTCCGGTTACGAATTTCTGTGCAAAATCATTGAAATCAAAATCTAACAGTGCATCCATGCTTCCGGTTCCAAGTTCTCCCGCATTATTGGCATATCCTGCACCGGAATACTCTCCTATCATTTTAAAATCAGGATTTACTTTGGTCAGCGAGTTTTTGAAAGCTTCCCATGTCGTTGTCTCTACATGTTTTACAGTATCCACACGATAATAGTCAATACTGTATTTTGACATCCACTCGGTCTGCCATGTAACAAGCTGGTCTGTCACTGCTTTGTTTTCTGTCACAAAATCAGGCAGATCTGACAATGAATCATATTTATCATCACCGCTGATCGTGTTGTTGGAGTCACGGATCATGGAAATACTGTTTCCATCTGCATCTGTTAAAATACTGTTGAAGTATTTTTCTGTACCGTAACCTGCATGGTTTAACACAACGTCCACCATGATTTTCATTCCCTTGCTGTGAGCGGCATCCAGTAATGCTTTGAACTGCTGCTCTGTTCCAAGATGTTTGTTTAACTTTGTGAAATCGCTTGCCCAGTAACCATGATAGCCATAGGTAGCGGTATCTGTCTTATTATCATGCTGATCTTCTGTGATATTTTCTACGATTGGAGTGATCCAGATTGTGTTCACACCCAGATCTTTTAAATAATCCAGTTTCTGGTTTAATCCGGCAAAATCTCCACCGTGATAGCTGGAACCGCCTTTTTCGCCAATATTGTAATCGCCCACTCCATATGCGTCATTATTTTCTGCATCTCCGTCAAAGAAACGGTCTGTCACTGCAAAATAAATCACTGCTTCATCCCAGTCAAAATCTCCGGCACTTTTTTTGCGCTCTGTGACGGTAACATTTGTCGCTGTTGTATATACATTTCCATAAATATCTTTCACTGTGACAGGAATCGTTTTTTCTCCTGCGGCTACCGTATTCAGGCAGGAGATTGTTCCTTCCATGAGTGTCGGATCAATCGCAAATTCCCTGTTTAATCCTAATTCACTCAAATCGGCTGTGATTGCAGCAATTTCAGATGTTTCAAGACCTTCTCCGTCTTTTGCTGTCAATTTTACGGATAACACATTGTTGTCATTGTAATCCATTGCATACTGTGATAAAGAAGCCTCTACGCTCACATTTGCTTTTTTGAAGTGGCATACGCTGCATTCTTTTCCATTGCTGTCGTTTGCAGTTACATCATTAAATGCATCTAATTCCTCTTTTCCATTTACCACATAGTAATAATAGTAATCACCCGTGGAAACATCTGTAAGATTGTATACAAAACGATCGTTTTCTGCGTCATAAGCCATTGCATAAGTCTGTCCGTTGATCACAATACTTACATTTCCTTCTAAAGAAGCAAGGTTATTCTCTGCTGCCAGTTCATCATTTCTGTAGTAAAAATGGATTGCATTATTTGCTCCATCCCGCTCAAAACCTGTGTTGTATGGCAATACTCTTGTGATTCCTTCTCCCTGTGTGAACACTGCTTTTACCACTGACTGGTCTGCCGGGATCGTCACATAATGATCTCCGCCGTCTTTGCTCTCCCATTCATCAGCTGCCGTGCTGTGCCTCATACAGAAAGACAATTTAAGATCTGCTTTTGAATCTTTTACCGGTATTTTTGCAACCATTTTGCCATTGATGTCTGCAAATGCTACAGATACATCAGAGCCAAATCCACTGTTCCAGGTGTAAATGTTCCAGCCCTCATAATCCTTTGCCGGTCTGTCGTACTCGATCATGATGCTGCGTGATTTTGGCTTAACCAATTCTGGAAGTGTTGTGTACGCCTGATTGCTGTTGGATACAATGTAGAGTGTGACGTTTTCGGCTGTTGCGCTGTTATTGTATAAAACCGTATCTCCCTGCCATTTCCACTCGTCTTTAGATCTTGGAATTATCTGGACGTCGGTGTATGGGAGTGTCACATCTGCACGCAGCCACTCATTTCCATCGGAAAGTTTTTCCTTTGCAGTGAAAAGAGTTCCTGCTGTTGCACCCGCACCGGATTTCTGCCATATCCATAAATCAGATGCGTTTTCTGACATATGTGTTGCATCGAAATCGTAATAGTAAATGGTGTAATGATAAACTACCTCAACCACTGGAATTACTATCTCTTTTTCAATTCCATTATAATCAGCTACAACCGTCACTTCCGTTCCCTCATAAGATAAAGGAACTAAAATTTCGTTACCATTTAAAGTAATTCCCTCTGTTTTTACTGTATATGTAACACTCACTCCATTCTGAACATTTCCATCGTCACCATAATAAGTTCCTGTTACCGGAAGTTCCATCGTAACACCTTTTTGAATCTGCGCAGGTACTTCTACCACAAGATCTTTTATATATGCGATATTTACCTTAGTTTCCTTTGTCTTATCTGTTTTATCCAAAGATAATGTGACATCTGCCGGTGCATTAAGGTTCAAACTCAAATTGTCATTATTTTGTGCCCAAGGTTTATCCCATCCTTTCGTTGCCGCATCTTCTAAAATTTTATATTGATACTTTCCTGCCGGAACGGCATTCAATGTAATGCTATAAATATTTTCGTTTTCTGATGATTTTACAAAATTTGGCTTCGCACTTGGATCCCATGCCATTCCCGGAATATTTCCTACTAAAAGAAATGTTGTTTCTGTCTTCGGTAAATCCGGAACAGATGTTGTTCCAGCTGCATCTAGATAATAATCCCCTTGTCCATCTTTCTGAATATAATAAACATCGGTCGGTTTATCTTCTGTATACTGTGATAATTTTGAATCATATCCGGGATTTATATTATTTCCGGGATTAGCAAAATCCAGAAATTGAAATCCTGTAAAAGTTCCCTTCACACTAAGCGTGTACTCTGTTGTATCACCCACAACATTTCCTTTACTCATAAAAAAGCCCTTGGCTCCACCCCAGCCCGGTATCTCTGTTCCATCTGTATTCTCAATATTGGTATTTCCACTTACTGCATAAGTGCCTCCCCAGAACTGTACCGCTGGTGTTGTCCAACCCCAATTTGACGGCATCATAAAGTGGATCGTCAGATTCTTCTCTGTCTCCGCTGCCTGCACCGTACTGTTTCCACCGCCAAGCGCCGGAACCATTGTTACTACCATTGCAAGCACTAGCAGAAAACACAGTACTCTGCTTGCAATGCTTTGCCTCTTTTGAAAGCTTTTCGTTAACTTTCTCATTCTTCCTTCTCCTTTTTCTCCCCTACTTACATGTGATTCTATAACAATCCCCCTCTTCACATGTTTTCGTTTTTTTTCGCATTTATATTGTATTCTAAAATATTGTATTATTCTATACGTAATAAATCCTGAAATCTCGTCCAAATTTTTGTGAATTTTAACCAATTAAAGTATAAAAATGCTCATTTTCTTATTTTGAACATAAAAAAAGAATCCGGCATCGCACTAAAAAATGCGAATAACCGGACTGTTAATGATTATATGTTTTTATTTTTCTCAACTTGACTTTTAGATGTCTCGTTGCTATTATAATAGTAAAGGTGCTACCGATAGACGGTTAGCCCGGTTATTGATTAATTATCTTAAATAATCGCCAATTCCCAGGTTGGCGGTTATTTTTTTTTGCTAATTTTATAAATAAAAGTAGCAAACGCAATCAGCATTATAACAAATTCAAACAAGTCTGAATATGTAACCATCTTGCATCCCTCCGTCAACAAATTTCCTCTTTCGAAGATCTCTATGTAATCAGAGGGTTCAGTTCCTCTGTTGAGGGCTAACCGCCTACCGTTTTCTCGTAGCATCTCATTCATTATACCAAACCAATAAAATCAGTGCAATTTATTAAATTTTTAAAGGAATGCTTTTAATAAGCAAAATTCTGTACCCAGTAATAAGTTGAGCCATCATAATAGCAAGAAACAGAGATTTTTGTGTAACTTGCATTTAAAATATTGGCACGATGTCCATCACTTCGCATCCATCCATCCATTACCATTTCCGGAGATATTGCACCTTTTGCAATATTCTCTCCTACGTTCATTTTTCCACCTGCAGAATTATGGCTAAAATCCGTCGTGATTTCCATTGCCCTTCTATCAGAGTATGACGCCATACTGCTGTCCCATGTTAAAGCAGCCACACCATTATCTGCTCTTTCCTGATTTACCATTGCAAATACCTGCTGGGCATAATCACTATTGTAACATGCATTTGCATTTGATGTATTTCCCTGATACTCACCTGTACCATCCCATTCTCCACACATATATGCATTGTATGCAGCCATATTATTTAATTCTAAATAATCTAACCATTTGTCAAATTCATCTGCTGTCATTCCATTTGGAAACGGGGTAGAGTTATTTGTAGAGTTTCCAGTATCCTTATTTTCTGCAACTTCAGGTGTTTGTTCCGATGCTTTCGTATTTTCTTTCTTCTTTTCATAAGAAGTATCCGCTATCTGCATAATCAGCCCTGTCTTTTCCAACAAAGCCTCTGCATCCAGACCAGTATATGTAACCATCACTTCGTAATCTGCCTCGTTTTCGTTTCCAGCCTGATCCTGCACTGTGCAGTGTACATTTAATACTTCAACCGGGTTTTCTTTCTGCAGATTAAAAGATTTCTGCTCAAATTCGTAGCTGATCGCATTGTCTCCACAAAATGCATCACTGGCTGCCGCCCACTCCGCATTTGAAAAATCCGGAAGCTCATGCAGCATGTCTGCAATCTTTTCCGCATCATCCGTGTTGATGTCGTCAATACTGATCCCGGATGCATCCACATCCAGATCGATCACATTCTGTGCCAGCTCTGGAGCTGTGCCATCCACGTAAACATTTAATGTTATATCTGTAAAATTGCCTTCGCTATCTTTTACCTGTGCTGTCACTTCATAGCAGCCTTCATCATCCAACTGAACACTTTCTTGATAGTCTGCTCCATCATACGAATCAGTAGTATCTACCACCGCTTTTTCCTGCAGCATATCATCATAATCACAGACTACAAGATCCTCCTTCTGCTCACAAGATACAATTCCGCTGGAAGTTTCCGATGCATCTTTGATCTCCGTTACCAGATCATCCATGGTCAGGGTTCCCGGCTGCATGTAGATATAATCTTTTGCTTCGCATTGCGGTGAAGTCGTGTCCTTCACTTCTACCGTAAATGGATAATTTTTCCCATCATATGCAACGGCAGCATTGTACGAACCAACTTTTGTTTCATCTACTGCTGACAGATCAAGGCTTGCACCCTTTAAGATTTTCTCATCCGGATTCTGCAGATAATCTTCAACATTTTCCGACAGCTCATCGCCAAGCTCCAGTGTCACTGTGCTCTGTGCCAGTTCCACCTTGGAACATCCGGCAATGCCAGCCACGCTTAAAAAAGCCATTCCTAAAAGTCCGAATTGTTTATTTTTATAACTTGTGTTCTTCATTTTGTGACCTCCAAATGTATTTTCTTATTATAATATAAATGTACCACAATATCAAGAACATTTGTTCTGTCACAAAAAAGAGAAGCAAAAATCATTTTTCCTCTGATTTTTGCTTCTCTTTTTTGTGAAAATTTCATTTTAAAATTTATAGATATCCTATAACATCACAATCGGCATATGCCAAAATGCTCCAAACTCCGCTTACTGTGCCACAGTTCCATCCGTTGTCTGCGCTGCCGGATCCGCAGGAGCAACTGTTGAGCCATCTGCAGGGGCTGTTTGGTCTGCCGCAGGCTGCTGTGCAGCCGCTGCAGCGCCACTCTTTAAAGCTGCCAGTGCCGCCTCATCATCCACAAGTGTCTGATAATTGGTAACATAACTCTTTGCTGTATCCGATAACGCATCGTATGCTGCTCTTGCTGCCACGATGACAGGTTCACTCTCTAATGTTACTGTTCCGATGCTGTTAATGGTGTTGACAACCGCTGTTGCCTCTTTCTGTTTTACGGTATCACTTTCCGTACCCGGGAGGTTATAAACAAGGACGCAGTATCCTTTGTCGATCGTCTCATAGATTTTCTTGGCTGCCGAATATGGAAGATTGATGCATCCATGAGATCCTCTTGTCTTATAAATATCTCCTCCAAAAGCTTTTCTGGAAGTCAGGTCATGCATTCCGATGTCACCATTAAATGGCATCCAATATGTAACAGGTGTTTCATAGTCCGGTCCGCGTAAAACAGCATTCAATGTTTTATAGGTAAGCATAAATGCGCCGCCTGGTGTTGCATGCCCTTTTGCAACATTTCCGGATACAAAATCGGACTCTGTCACAAGCACACCATCTTTATAAAGGAACAAATGCTGTGCAGTAAGGTTAATCTCCACATAGGAATTACCATAATCATTTTCGCCATGACTGTTTGCAGTCTGCGCATAAACCGGTTCACGTTCCACTTTTTTTCCGGCTTTCAGATCATCTAAAATCTGTGCCACTTCCTCGGAATTGTTGATTTTCCATCCGTAAGGTCCATTGGAAATTGTGACCGTTGAACCATAGGAAGTTTTCAGTTCTTTTGGCTTGTAGCAGGTGTTGTATTCACTTGCGAGTTCTTTTACAAAGGAAAGGACTCCTTCCTCGTCCACCACAAGATTTAAATCATCATCCACAGAAAGCCACTCGGAAATACGCTCTCCGTCTAACACTTCTTTTGCGACATCAAAATCATATGTGATTGTTGTTCCGACATAACTATTCATCTCGTCAATCACTGCCAGCAGCTTTTCATTGTCGTCTTCGATTTCAGGTTTCACATAGCAGTCAGCCTCGTCAAGATCAAGCTCATCTGCCAAAACCAAAATGGAATCCTCCACTGCTTTTTTGAATGTGTTCTTATCGATCGTTGTACCATAATCTGCCGGAACCAAAGAATATCCGTCCGCTGTATATGCGGAAACAGTTGCATCCACCGGCTCACGCTGTTCGGATGCCTGCATGCAGTTTAACTGATCGATCTGACTATCCAAAGCGTCCTCGTCAAATGTTACCACTTTTGCAAGTTCAAGATTGTCATGTTTAAACAGTGTCACCACCCATGCGAACCCATTCTGTCCATTCAAAAGTTCTTCCACTTCACCGTTGAATACCGGTGCGATCTGAATGGATTCTCCGGAAATGCTCTCGCTGCCGTCCTCACGCTCTGCCAGATTCAGCACATAGCTGTCGATTTCCTCTGTGATGAGCTGCTCAACTTTTTCCACTGATTTGCCACCGGCTTTAATTCCGTCAATGGTTGTTCCAAAGCAGAAATGACTCTGAAAAAAGATTCCAAACCCAACATAAACAACCGCGAGACATGCCACGACTGCACCGACAATCACGAAAATTTTCTTTTTTTCTTTTTTCATAATTCTTCCTCTCACTCTTTTGTAGCTTATTCAAAAAGACGTAGCGATATACGCCCTATTTTCAGCAAAACCATACTCTATTATAGGTAGAAAAAAGGCTTTGTCAATAAATTGTGACAATCGTAATATTTGCGTAATGAATTTGTTTCAATTCGTAACAATGCAGGTAAAAATTTCCTCCTGCATTTGTTTGTAGGGTTGCACAAAAACCAGCTATTTACCTTAAGAAATCTTTAAATATTCAATAATCTTTCTTAAAAAAGAGGAAAGGGAATTGTTTCCTAAAATTGCCTATGCTATAATCCCACAATGTAGGGAAAAGAAAATATTTTGACTTAAAAACCTGTTAGGAAGGTGATATTTTGAAGACCGATATGAAAAGCAGACTCAATGCTTTTATAGAAAAAAACAAACATGCATTTCTGCTTCTTTATTTTTGCATTTATTTTCCGTGGTTTCATCATTTAGAGCGGACTGTCACAACACATTTTCATGTGATACATACTGCATTAGATGATCTGATCCCATTCTGTGAATATTTTATTGTTCCTTACCTTTTATGGTTTGGATATGTTGCATGGGCTGTTGGATATTTTTATTTTAAAAATAA
>OGEG01001728.1_pt1 | contig 13428 bp, 10 predicted proteins | sample 1570621 | NCBI WGS metagenome assembly OGEG01 (sample SAMEA2582130, study PRJEB24529) | metagenome | biome: Human gut stool | place: China | collected 2011 | reverse complement strand
CTCTGTATAAGATAAGGTACCAATATGGGAAAACAGGTTATTTCGCAGTGCGGTGGCTGTTCCTGTTGCTGCCTTGGCTGCAAAGTACTGGGCTGTCAGGGAACAGGTCAGTCCAATGATTGCAAGGAGCAAAAGAAGACCTCCCATACGCACCACATAAGATACACTTCCGTTTGCAATACCTACGTCTACCATATTGGCCACTACCAGAGGCACAAACAGCTCAAAGCTGGCCTCCAGCATTTTAAACAGCGGTCCCAGTATGCTCTCTTTTTTGTAGGCACACATGTAACTGAGCAATCGCTTCATAATGCATTTCTCCTATGAAATATTGTATTTTATTTAACTATCTGGTATTATAGCACATGAAAATATATATTTAAAATATTGATTTAATATGGAAATTATATGTTTATCGTATAGGTATTGCTATATTTTTTTTGGAAAAGAGGTACTTTTATGAACCTGAAACAGATGGAATATTTTGTAGCCATTGTAAATGAGGGAAATATCTCTGCCGCTGCCAAATCTCTGCATATCTCCCAGCCTCCTTTAAGCGCCCAGATGAAACTGTTGGAAGACGAACTGGGCGTGGTGCTTTTTGAGCGGGGCTCCAGGAGTATTTTTCTCACAGAGGCAGGAAAGGTTTTCTACGAAAAAGCTTTGCACATCTTACATCTGACTACGGCTGTTTCTGATGAACTGCAGCAGATGGGTCAGGGATTAAAAGGACCTCTGCATCTTGGAATGATCTCTTCAGTCCAGACTCCCAGGCTGATCCGGGCACTCTCCTCTTTTGTCAGTCTTCATCCGGAGGTGACCCTTCGCATCAGTGAGGGAAATACATATGAGCTGATGGATCAGCTAAATTCCGGTCTCATTGAAGTTGCAGTGGTAAGGACTCCACTTCCTACAGAGTCTTATCAGTGCCACTTTTTAGAGGCAGAACCTATGATGGCAGTAGGAAAGCCGGAATTTTTCCCGGATCCTGCAGCAAATTCCATATCGGTAGCTTCCCTGGCTTCCTGTCCTCTTATTGTCTACCGCAGATGGGAACCTTTTATCAGCCACTGCTTTCCTGGCACTGCCCCGGATTACCTTTGTATCAATGACGATGCCAGGACCAGCATGACCTGGGCCCAGTGCGGCGCCGGAATTGCCCTTGTGCCTTCTTCCATGGCAAAAGCAGGGGGCGAAGACTTATTAAAAATCCCCCTGAAAGATCAGGGGGTCATGAGCCGGATCGCGCTGATCGCCAGAAAACACGGTATGGTCAGCCGGGTATCCAGAGAATTTTTCCAGTTTTTTCCAAACTACTTTGCGAACTAGGATGCTATGTGCCAGTGGAACATGTTCAGCACCGACCGAAGCGGAGCAGAGATGCGAAAGTGCAAAGCACGTAGCAATTCCTTGAGCAAAGTAGCCACTACTTATATCTCATCCCAGAACCAGTTAAGTTCCGCTCCCATAAACAATATGCACATACAGATATAAAGCCACAAAAATGACAAAGCAATGGCTGCAAGGCTGCCGTACATATAAGAATAGTTTTTCCCTCCTGTAAAATTAAAATACAGGGAAAATGCAAGAGAAAACAGCATCCAGCCGGTTGTGGAAAATACAGCTCCCGGCAACGCTACTTTTACGCTCTCCTTCTGGTCCGGCACCAGACAGTAGATCCCTAAAAAGAAAATAAGAAGGATAGCTGCGCCCCACAGCTGGCGCAGCTGGATCACATAGCCGGTAAATGGGGCGATAAGAGGAAAATGGCTCTGGATAAAATTCTGGAGCGTCCGTCCAAATACCAGAAGGCCCATGGACATAAGGCAGACAGCAATAAAGAGAATGGTATAACCGCAGCAGATCAGGCGGTTAAACACATACCAGTGCCTTCTTCCTCTTCCATTGACCCGGTTTAAGCCTCTTGCCACGCTGAACATACCCCTTCCTGCAGACCAGAGAGCGGTTACAGCTGTAGCAGAGATCATGGTTGCCGGGGATTTTAACATCAGGTCATTGACTACACGAAATGCCAGAGATTTATAATCAGCCGGTACAATATCCATGGCGATCTCTAAAAAATCCGCCTTGGAAATTCCCGGGATCATCTGGACCGCTGTGAGAAGCAGCATCAGAAAGGGAACAAAAGAAAGGATCACAAAAAAAGAGACCTGGGCCGCATACACCGTCATCTCATCTTCTGAAAATTTATCGTAGATACGTTTTCCAATGAGAATGAGACGTACCATGGGTCAAGTCCTCCTTATTAAAGCAAAGTGGATCACCGCCCCCTGCGGGGCGGAGATGTGTCAACAACAGTTGTATTGCGCCCATGTCAAAGTCTGAGTGACTGTTCCCCCCGCGTTGCGGGGGAACATGGGGATTTTATGGACATCTGGCTATGTCCGGCTGGCTGCTCTCCCCGCGCTGCCGGGAATACCGGCTTTTACTCCAAAAAATGCAGGCATCACAATACACATGCCTGCATTTTAACATAAATATCCTTCAAGTTCAACGCCCTCTCCGGCGCTGCCTGTATCCCGATCTTATATCCTAAATTCTTATCCTTAAATCCTACTGTGTAATTCCCATAACTGCCCATCCATAAGTATCAGCCGCCTGGGTAAATGCCAGGTCAGCTGCCTTGTAGCTTGCTGTCTGGGAAATATAGTTCATTTCTTCTGTGAGATATTCTTCCTGGCTTAATAAACCGGCGCTGTATTTAATATCCGCATTCTTCTTCTGTCCTTCTGCCTTCCGGAACGCAGTCTGAGCTGCCTGAAGCTCACTTTTTTTCAGCAATACATTCTCATAAAGCTGGTTCATCTGAATAGTCAGGTTCTGCTCTCCTTCTTCCACTGTGGCATTTCTGTTATTTTTTGCTGCTGTAGAAGTCGCCTTTGTATTTCGGCTGCTGATCAGAGAGCTGTTGTTTCCAATGGCTTTTTTTGTATCCTCTTCCAGATCCATATTATCTGCCCGTAAAAGATCTGCTGACGGGATCTCACAGATCACCAGTCCACTGTCTGTATCCTTTCCCACCATAAGGCACAGGCTGCTGTAGGTGCTATTTAAACTTTCTTCCAAAGAAGATAGGCTGCTTTTTGCGCTTAACAGCTGATTTTCTTTTTCCAGCACATCTGCAGCTGTAGACATGCCTGCCGTCTGCTTTGTCTTTTCCAGATTTAAAGCCTTTTCATATACCTCCACCTGCTTTGTCAGTGTATCCTTCTGAAGGCTTAAAGTTTCATATGACATCATCAGGGACTGGGCTGCCACTGTCAGCTGTCGGGTCATAGTCCTTATACTTTTGTCGCTGGCCTTTTTCATGCTGTCATACATCTTTTTGTACATACTGGATGCAGCTTTATAAATAGCCTTTTCCTGTCTGTAGTAGGCATAATTTTCACTGTCACCATCTCTTTTTGCAATCTGCAGGTCGGTAGATGCACTTGACTGGCCAAACTTTAATTCATCCCATGCATTAGCATACTCCTCCAAGGACTGGTTAAAACTGGTCAGAGACTGCTCTATAGTAGGATTATACCGTGAGATCAAGGTATACAACTCACTATATTCCAGCCGGTCATCCTGCAGCTTCGTTTCATCGGTTTCTACCTGTCCCATCCACCGGACAGTGTCTGAACCTTTCGTATCTGCTTTTTCAGAATCTGAACCATCTGCATTTCCTGCCTGTATCTGAGAACTGCCTTCCACTTCTTCCGGACGGTCAGCAAATTCATCTGCATATGCAGTGATCAGCCCCAGACAGGACAGACCCGCATCAAAAGCCCCAAAAGCTCCCATAACACCTGCACCGGTGCCTGTTAAAGACACACACAACATACTTGTCCCCAGAACCTTTGCCGCCTGCAGTTTCCATTTTTTCCCATATTTATTTTTTAAAAACATACAAGCTGCCTCCTTCCTACTGGGCTGCTGACAGGCCCTTTAGAGCCCATTTATAATTCTCTACTGCACTTAGCAGGCTGATCTGGGCTGTTTTCACTGAATTTTCACTTGCTTTCGCAGTCCGTTCCTGGGCATCGTAATCATTTTTAGTCATCATTCCTGCTGCCAGCTTTAAAGCCGCGTTGGAAAGATTGGTCTGCTCCAACTGTGCTTTTGTCTGGGCCTGCTGTAAAGAGATCTGGGCTGAAAGCACCTTTTTGTAAGCGCCGGATAAAGATGCGCCGATCTGCTTCTTATTATTGGCAATGGCTGTAGTCAGCTGGTTCTTTACTGTCTCATTTTTTGCGTTTTCCAACTTCCGCTCATTGATCTTTAAGGTATAGTTGTTCTCGATTGCCTGTGCCAGGTCTGTATCCGGGTTCATGGCCGCGATCTCATTTTCATCCACATCCGTCAGACTTCGGATCTCCGGTGAGTCATTGTAGCTCCAGCCTAAAAGCACCTGGAAATTCTCTTTTAAGTTCTTGATCGTATTTTCCAGCTGGGTCAAGTTATTTTCTGCTGTCTGTACATTTTCCTGGGCTGTCAGCAGATCTAACTGGGTAATGGTACCTGCAGAAAGCTTTGTCTGTGCCAGAGCCAGATTTTCCTTTGCCTCTGTAAGGGTTGCCTCTGCCTGCTCCTTCTGGATCAAATTCTCATAATAAGAGATCATATCTGACTGGGCCGTAACAACCAGGTTCTTTTCTGCCTGCTCATAGGTAAGAAGATAAATCCTACTGTCCTCCAAAGTTTCATCTCCCTGCTTTTGCATATTGTCTCCCTGGATCTGTAAATTCAGGTCCGACATACGGGAAGAAGCATCATCATCCCCGGACATATCGTTGTAATAGTCCTGCGCCAGCTTATAATATTCCTGGGCCACTTCCTCATTGGTATCCCCATAGTCCTGGCGGAATTTCTGGTAAGTATACTGATTATTCTGCACTGTAGCGTTGTACTCATGGATCAGCCCTTCCAGTTCATCATATTCGATCACATTATCCCTTAATTTTGCCCATTCCTCTTCGGTCCTGGCAAAAGAGGGACTTGCTGCATAGGCACTGTATACAGGCATAGTCCCCGCTGCCACAGCCGCCACAAAAGCGGCTGCCAGCACACGGCTGAATGATCTGGAAAATGTACCATATGTACCATATTTATTTTTCCTCATGGTCATCCTTCTTTCTATCCTTTGATCCATTGCTATCTTTATTACTGATCATCCTTTTTGTTCCCTTTTTTGCTAAATCCTGCAAATAATCCTTTTATTTTGTTCATAATATTCTCTCTGGTACGTTTACGCTTCTTTGCCGGTGCCTCAAGGTCTCCTGGTTTTTCCCTGCCGCTCATGAGGCGGTAATATACAGGAAGCATCAAAAGGCACAGGATGGTGGAAGCTGTCAGACCACCAATATCTACAATAGCAAGACTCTTTGTAGTGGTTCCGCTAAATGCCATAGGGATCATGGAAACAACGGTTGTCAGCGTTGTCATCAGAATAGGTCGGATACGGGTAGCGCCTGCCTCAATAAGAGCTGTATCACGATTCATGGTTCCCCGGTACTGGTTTGCAGTATCCACGAACAAAATACCATTATTTACAACAGTACCGATCAGCATCAGGAAACCGATGAGGGAAACCATGCTGATGGAACAGTCAGTGAGCCACAACAGCCCAAATGCACCGATCAGACTGAACGGGATAGTGGTCATGACCATTCCGGAGAACTTAATAGACTCAAACTGGGCTGCCATTACAACAAAGATCAAGAATACTGCAATAGCAAGTGCCTTAAACAGGGATGCAAACTCCTCGTTCCTGGACTGATCCCTGGAATTTAAGCCAATACTTACTGTGCTGGTCAGATGAGGCTTTACTACTTCCTCCTGGATCTGGTTTCTGGTATTCTGGGTGGCCTTTTCTGTATATTCTGCAGAGATGGTCACTGTATATTCCTTATTTTCTCTTGCTACAGAAGAAGGGCTGTCTACGAATTTTACATCTGCCACATCAGACAAAGCCACAGAACCGCCTTTTCCGGTGGTAAGAACAATGCCACGTACCTGGTCAATGCTCTTATATTCGTCCTCTGCATACTGTACTTTTACATCAATATCTTCACCGTTTACCTGGATGGTGGTTGCCTTTACACCGTCAATACAATTGCTTACTGCAGTCGCGATCTGGGATGGGGTAAGACCTGCTGACTTTGCCTTTAAGGCATCAACTCTTACTTCTACTACAGGAGATGAGTTTTCCACGTCAGAATGGATCTTTGTCACATCATCCCTTGTTTTTAACTCTTCTACAACGGAATTGGTTACTTCTTTTACTTCGTCATAATCCGTTCCCTTTAAGATCACCTCATAGCTCTGTCTGGTAGCAGACATCATGCTCATGGAAGAACCGGCCTCTGCGGTAATATCGCAGTTTGTAATATCAGAAAGCTCCTGCTGCCATTTAGATGCCACATCTGCTGTTGCCATGGTACGGTCGTCCTTCAGATAGCCTGTAACTGTAGCAGAACTGCCGCCTCTCCTGGAACTTCCATAGGATGTCATATAAGAATCCAGGTTTTCATCCTGACTGATAATGGCTTCTACCTGCTTTAATATCTCATCTACCTTTTTCGACTGAAGTCCTGGTCTTGTATCTACAGTTACTGTGATCTCACCTTCATCATCTGCAGCCATCAGCTCCATTTTCAGGGATTTTCCAATGAAAAGGGCTAAAACCAGAAGGGCAATGGAAGTAAGCATAACTGTCTTTGACTTATAAAGAAGGGTACTCATCAGCTTTCTGTATCCTTCCTGCAGCCTCTTTACAGGTCTGGAAAATGGCGCTGAAAGCTTTTCTGTTGGCTTATAGGCCATATAGCACAGGGGCACAATGGTAATGGATGAGATCAGGGATGCTGCCATACAGAATACAATAGTAAATCCCAAAGGCTTAAACATCTGTCCGGTCATACCCTGTAAAAATGCCAGTGGCAGGAATACAACACAGGTAGTGGCTGTACCGCCGAGTACGGACTCCCATACCAGACCGGTACCTTCTAAGGCATCCTGCATATATTCTACAAATCCGCCCCGCCGCTTTGCTGTCATACGGAAACAGCTTTCCAGAACAACGATGGAATTATCTACCATCATGCCAACGCCAAGTGTCAGGGCACTCATGGTAATGGTATTTAAGGTAAAGCCCATTAAACTCATTAAGATCAGCGCCGACAAAATGGAAATAGGAATAGATGTTCCTACGATCAGGGACGCCTTTAAATCACCAAAGAACAGCCAGATGATGATCATGGAGATTATGATCGCCAGGACCAGTGTCTGGGCTACATCCTTTAAAGAACTTATAATGCTGTCTGCGTCATCACGCACTGTGATGATATGCAAGTTTTCATCGGCTCCTTCCAGGTTTGCAATGGTCTTTTTCACTGCATTGGAAACAGAAACTGCTGTTTCGCTCTGCTGCTTGGTAATAGAAAGCGACACTGTATCATTTCCATTGTAACGGGCGATACCGTCATTTTCCTCCTGTGCAGTGTATACATCTGCCACATCCTCCAGATAAATGGTGCTTCCATCTGCACTGGTCAAGGGGATCTCTTTTAACAGGTCTACTGTATCATAGGTGGTACGGGTAGAAACAGAAAGCTTTAAGCTTCCCACCTGGGTATCACCGGAAGGATAGGAAATGTCCGCTGCTGCAATATCTGCTGCAACAGAAGACATGGTCATTTTATACTGGCTTAATTTTTCCGGAATGATCTGGATCTTAATATATTCATCAGAACCGCCGCGGACACTTACATCTGCTACCTGGGCAATTTTTTCAAACTCCGGCTGGATCTTATCTTCTACATAAGAATACAGGTTTTCCTGGGATGTATTATCAATAGATAAAGTAACACATGGCATGGAGTTCATATCCATTTCCATGATCATAGGATCGCCTGCACTGTCAGGAAGACTGTTTTTTACCAGATCTACCTTCTTTTTCAGGTCATCATACGCCTCGTCTGTATCTGTGCCATATTCATATTCCAGCATGACCATGGAACTGCCTTCACTGGAATTAGATGTAACAGATTTAAGACCGCTTAAGGTTCCCACCTGGTCCTCAATGGGCTTTGTAATGATCTCATTTACGTCCTCAGGGCTTGCACCGGAATAAGTGGTCATGACCATAAGTATCGGCATTTCCATATCCGGGATATTTTCCAGGCTCATGCTGGTTACAGAAGTGTAGCCGAAAACGATCAGGCAGAGCACTGCCATCAATGTGGTAATGGGCCGTTTGAGGACAAATCTTGTTAAACCATTCATTATGTCGTCCTCCTTACTGTGCCTTGTTTCCTGTCATGGGAGCTCCCGGTCCGCCTGGTGCATTCCCTTCTGGTCCACCTGCAGGTGCTCCGGCTGCATCACCGGTGCTGTCATCCTGTGTCGTTTCCCCTTTTAATCTTACCTCTGCTCCGTCATACAGCTCAGAGCTCCAGGTAGTAACTACCATGTCATCCATAGAAAGACCGGATTTTACCTCTAAAATATCGGAGTCAAAAATTCCCTCTTCAATAAATTTCTGCCATACTTTTCCGTCTGAATATGTATACACATAAGGTTCGCCATTTTCATAATAAACAGCATCTACCGGAATGGTCATAACTCCCTCTGCCTTTTCAGAAGTTACATACAGCTTTACTTCAGAACCGGTAGGAAGAACCACATCTGCGTCCACAGAAGCCTTTACCTTGTAAAGTCCTGTAGTCTCATCCGCCATGGTACTTACTTCATAAACCGTACCTTCATAAGTCTGTCCGTCCTTTTCCACATCAATGGTATCTCCTTCTTTCAGATAGCCTCTGATGCGCTCTGTAGTGGAGAAAGATACCACTCTGCTTCCCTGTCCGGAAATAACAAAGATCAGATTGCCCTGGGATACATTGTCATAATTTTCCACATTACAGATCTCTACCAGACCTTCCATAGGTGCTGTGATCTGGCTGTATTCCAGCTGTGTTTCGTAGTTATATTTTGCCTGGTCATAGTTTATCTGGGCACTGGACACTGCATTCTGGTACTGGCTGTACTGCTGATCAGAAAGTCCGCCGCCTGCATATAAAAGCTGCTGGCGTGAAAGTTCTTCCTGTGCCTGACGTAATGTTAATGCCGCTGAATCCATGGTATTTTTCGCTGATTCTACCTGCTTGGTATCAATGTTGCAAAGAACCTGTCCCTTGGTCACTATATCACCGGCCTTTACATTTACCTCTGTTACATCACCGGCTGCTTTTGGATAAATATAAACCACATCAGAAGGCTCGATCTTACCGATCACACTGGTGGTCAGCCGGATATCTCCTGTCTCAGGTTTTTCTGCATCCATAACAGGAAGAGCCACTGCCTGGGCAAATTGTTTCGGTTTCGTAAATTTAGGTACGATGACCGCACACAATGCAATAATACAGATCCCTGCAATTATGATCTTTTTCTTCATCTTTTCTCTTATCCTTTCCCCACGCAGCAAAAAACGCTGCTTTTCTCATTAACATTCTTCCTAAGGATACCATTACTTAATGAACCCTTTCTTAATCGAAGATGAACTGAAGATGAAATCACATATTTTTCACATTTTCATTCAGGCTCCTGTTTTTATTATTTTGATCCTTTTTATTATTTTATTCTTTTATTTTGTTTCCTATATTTCACCTGCTGTTCATAAAAATATGCTATGCTGAATGTATTGATGTACCTGACCTGGGAACACAGGTCAAAATATGACAAACATAACGAATATACCAAAGAAAGGAAGATATACTACCATGCAAATATTGACCATTCTTGTAATAGAAGACGAAGACTCCCTGCTCCAGCTTTACCGCATTGTGCTGGAAAAAGAAGGTTTTAAGGTTTTAACTGTACACAATGGACAGGAAGCCTGGGATCTGATCGAGAACGAACATGTAGATCTGGTGATCACCGATATTTTAATGCCTGTTATGGACGGCTATGAATTTACCAAACTGCTGCGCCATTCCAACCCCGGCATGCCGGTACTGATGATCACTGCAAAAGATGATTTTCCTTCTAAAAATAAGGGCTTTTCCCTGGGAACAGACGATTATATGACAAAACCGGTAAATTTAGATGAAATGGTATTGAGGGTGCGGGCACTGCTTCGCCGTTCACACATTGCCAGTAATAAACGGCTTACTCTGCCTCATACTATCTTGGATTATGATGCACTGACCGTAACCTGGGGAGATGATCCCCAGATGCTTCCCCAGAAGGAATTTTTCCTGCTATTTAAGCTGATCTCCTATCCAAATAAGATTTTTACCCGTATGCAGTTAATGGATGAGATCTGGGGGCGGAACAGCGAATCAGACTTGCAGACCATTGATGTACATATCAACCGGCTGCGCAGACGTTTTGAGAATAATCCGGATTTTGAGATCATAACAGTCCGTGGACTTGGATATAAGGCGGTGATGAAAGAATGAAAGATCTGAAATTATGGGGTATTTTTATCAGTTTGATCATTGTTGTGCAGGCACTGGGATTTTTCGTATTTTCCGGCATTGCCTGGTGTTTATTCCGCGCAGGCATATTAAGTCCGGATCATCCCCCTATGGGCTGGTTTCCTTTTCTCACCAACACCTGCAGTTCCGCACTGATCTCCCTGTGCATTACCACAGTCATCTCCCACCACTTTTTCCGCCCTATCCAGAACCTGGTCCATGCTTTAGAGCAGGTATCTGCAGGAAATTTTGATGTGCGGTTAAAAGAAAATGACATCTGGTATGAAGTCAGGGAGATGAATTTAAACTTCAATAAAATGGTGAAGGAGTTAAATTCCATTGAAACTTTGCAGTCTGATTTTATCCAGAATGTATCCCATGAGATAAAAACCCCTCTTGCTGCCATTGAAGGCTACGCTGCCCTTCTGTCTGCTTCTACCAGGGATGAACAGAATAAGCTGTACGCAGAACAGATCTTAAAAAGCTCCCGGCAGCTTTCTACTCTTACCGGAAACATTTTAAAATTGTCCAAACTGGAAAACCAGTCCATTATCTCTGAAAAGAAAACCTTCTCTTTAGATGAACAGATCCGTCAGGCAGTCCTTTCCCTAGAGCCCATCTGGTCTGCCAAAAATATTGATATTGACCTGGATCTTCCGGAAATATCTTTCTATGGAAACGAAGACCTGATCTTTCAGATCTGGACCAATCTGATCTCCAATGGAATTAAGTTTACTCCATCCGGCGGTCTTGTATCTGTAAAAATGACTGCAGAAGACTCTTTTGTAAATGTGGTCGTTGCGGACAACGGCATTGGCATGACCGGAGAGGTGCAAAAACATATTTTTGACAAATTTTACCAGGCAGAAGGCAGCCGCAGCATGGAAGGCAATGGCCTTGGACTGACATTAGTAAAAAAGATCCTCAGTCTCTGTGGCGGCACCATTGAGGTGACCAGCCAGCCGGACCTTGGATCTAAATTTACGGTAAAACTTCCTGTAAACTGCACTACTTAAAGTTCTTTAATAGCAGCTATGGTGCGTGCATATTCTTCATCTACTGCAGGCATCAACTTAGCTGCTTTTTCCATATCACCGGAGCTTGTTTCTGATGGACGCAGGCTCTCTGTTACTTCTGCTGCTGCCTTATAAAGAGGTCCAAATCCTAAATTCTGGGCAACACCTTTTAAGGTATGAGCGCCGCGAAATGCTTCCGGGGCGTTTCCGCTTTCCATCGCTGCCTTTAAATTGGCATAACTGTCATCATCCAGAAATTTCAAAGCAAACTTGCGTACCAGCACTTCACTTCTAAGTCTGGATAATACATCTTCATAATCAGCACCCATCTTATCATAACACTCTTTTAAACTCACGACTACTCTCCTCCTTCATAAACAGATACACTGTTTTTTAACTTTTTTACTTTATACATTTCACTGTCCGCAAGGGCAATGGCTGTTTTCACCGGACCGCCTTTATAGACGCCTCCGATACTCACTGATAACTGGATCTGCGGATATCCTTCTACTTTTTTCGCAGAAACAGCTTTGCATATTCTCTCCAGCTTATCAATAAAAACATCTTTTAGAACATGATTGATCAGTAAGACAAACTCATCACCGCCATAGCGGATCAGTATGTCTGTACTTCGGATCACGGAGAAGACACCTTCTGTATAGGCTTTCAGCGCCAGGTCTCCTACCATATGTCCATATTTATCATTGATCTCCTTAAAATCATCTGCATCGATCATGGCAACACCGTCCATATATACCATATGGCAGGCCTGCTCTTCATAATATCTCCGGTTAAAAGCACCGGAAAGGGGATCACGATATATCTTATTGTTATACTGCTCGATCTTCTCGATCAGCCCACTCCGTCCATAAGCTCCAAAAAGCAGCTCATCCCGGATTTCTGTTACCATCTCTAAAGCATATCCCTTTCCATCGATTTCCACATAGTGAGAGATCACAAGATATATTTTGGAGTCTACAAATTCGATCTTTGTCAGCTGGCGCCTCTGGGCAACGACTCTGGCAGAGATACAGTTTTCACACCGCTCCTGCCTGTTCCAGACTGCATAGCAGGCATGGGACTGTTCCGGCATGACAACTTCTGTCTTATCTACATCTACAAGGCGGACTACGTCAAATATCTTTTTTAACTGAACGACCAGTTCGTCTAATTCCCGGCAATTCATTTTGCCCCCCCCCCCATTTTTTTGCCACTTTTGATTTTGGCTACTCCAATGGTACCTGTATAAGTCGAAGTTTCCTCTTTTGTCCAGAGAGATCTTAAACGTAATTCATAAATAAAACTTCCATCCGGCCGATGCAGTTCCACATCCATAGTGACTTCAGGTTTTTCCGGACATGTTTCTTTGATCCGGCTGATCACCTGTTCTACATCCACACAAGGCTCTAACAGCTGTTTTTCTTTTCCCAGATCAATATTATTTTTCGTCAGGCCCAAAAGTGCAGCGCCCCAGTCTGAAAAATAGATCATACCTGTACTGCTGTTGTAATCAAACTGCAGCTCATTGCTCCAGGTATTGAAAAATGCTGCTTTTTCCCAGTTCCTTTCCATCCAGTTTCCAGAATAGGAACTTTCTCCAATGTCCTTGTGTTCCAGTATCTCTTCTACCACACTGTAAACCTGTTTATCACTGGTTTTTCCTGTAGGATTTCCACAAAGATTTTCCTGGATCTCCTGGGATGAGTCCTGGAGACACTCTAAGATCAGCGGACTGAACTGCCCGCATTCTCCATTTAAGATCATCTCCATTGCCTTTTCATGTGAAAAAGCCTTTTTATAACATCGCTCACTGGTAAGAGCATCATATACATCTGCAACAGAAACGATCTGGGCAGAAATAGGGATCTCTTCTCCCTTTAATCCGTCCGGATATCCCTTTCCGTCGTAGCGCTCATGGTGCCACCTGC
>OGEG01001723.1_pt1 | contig 13460 bp, 11 predicted proteins | sample 1570621 | NCBI WGS metagenome assembly OGEG01 (sample SAMEA2582130, study PRJEB24529) | metagenome | biome: Human gut stool | place: China | collected 2011 | reverse complement strand
CTGGAGGCGCTGCATCAGCTCTTTTAACCGGATGTCGTCCGGCCCAATCCCCAGCATCGGGGAGATGGCCCCGTGCAGGACGTGGTAAACGCCGTCGTATTTTCCGGTTTTTTCATATGCCGCAAGATCCTGCGTCGTCTCCACCACCATGATCACGCTGTGGTCGCGCTTGACATTTGCGCAGATCGGGCACAGCTCTTTGTCGGTCAGGGTCTGGCAGCACTTGCAGTACTGGACGTGGGATTTTGCTTCTGTGATCGAATCGGCCAGCCGTTTTGCCTGGTCGGCCGGCATATTCATAATATGAAAGGCCAGTCGCTGTGCGGTTTTCACACCGATGCCAGGCAGATGGGACAGCTGCTCGATCAACTGATTGATGTATCCGCTGTAGTAATCCATCAGAACGGGAATCCTCCGCCCATGCTGCCGAGTCCGCCGGCAAGTTTGCCCATAGCTTTGGCTGCCTCGTCCTCAACTTTGCGCAGTGCTTCGTTGGTTGCTGCCATGATCAGATCCTCTAACATCTCGATGTCATCCGGGTCAACTACTTCCTCGGATAATTTTACTTTTGTAATCTCTCTCTTACCGGAAACAGTAACTTCAACAGCTCCACCACCTGCTGCTGCAGTAATCTCTTTTTCTTCTAATTCTTTCTGTGCCTCTTCCATCTGACGCTGCATTTTCTGCGCCTGTTTCATAAGGTTGTTCATGTTGCCCGGCATACCGCCCGGGAAACCGCCTCTTTTTGCCATGTGAATCCTCCTTGTTTTGCGGAGCAAAATGTCTGCTATGCATGCTATGCCTAATAGCTTGCATAGCATGTGCCTCTTGCAGGAGCAATGCCCAGCACACTGGGCACGATTTTACTCCTAAAAATCGTCTTCTTCTATTTCAAAATTAATCAACTGGCGCAAATCAGGGTATATTTCCCCGCTTGGCGTGCCAGTGTCATTTAATTTTACCAGAATCTCTACCTCTTTGCCAAGTCTTTCTGCAACTGCTGCCCGAAATTCATCCTGGCAGTTGGAACGGTTCTCTTCTATATAAGTGTACGCATTGGCATCCTCAAATGCCAGGATCAGCGTACCGCCCTCTCCTAATGTCGGAACTGCTTTTTTGAGATAGGTTCTTGTGATCCCTGTCAGCTGTGATAAAATGCCGCTCCAGCTGCTCATGATCTGTTTGATATCTTCAGGGATTGCCTTGGGAAGTTCCTTTTTTTTTAACACCGCCGATGCGGCAGAAGAACCTGTTGTCCCCGCAGCCATGTCACCGGATGCCTGCGTTACCACAATACCCTTCTCCAGCTTTTTTTCGAGACTGTCCACGCGGTCGATCAGCGAACCATAATCTTTTTCCATCTCCGGTTTACATAATTTGATCACCGCAATCTCGATCAGTATACGCTTCTGTACGGCATAACGGATCTGATTACTCAGTTCTGAAAAAATACGGATATAGCGCATAAGAATGTCTGTGTCTACCATCTGCGCCTCTTCTTTTAACAGGGCAAGATTCTCCGTTGAAATGTCAAGCACATCCTCCATGTCATCCGAGCTCTGTACAAGCATGAGATTCCTCAGATACCAGGTAAAATCATTGACAAACTGTCCTAATTCCCTGCCCTCAATGACCATCTCATCGATCACACCGATTGCACCGGTCACATTTTTCTCTAAAATCTGACGGAGCAGTCTGCTGAAAATCTCAGTATCAACCGCACCGAGTGTTTCAAGTACTTTGTCGTAAGTAAGATCCTGCCCAAGATAAAACGCAATACACTGGTCTAACAGACTGAGTGCATCCCGCATGGAACCGTCCGCCGCCTTTGCGATATAGCGGATCGCACGTTCCTCCACTGTGACCTGCTCCTTTTCCATCAGCTCCATCAGTCTCGCTGAGATCGTTTCAATGGAAATACGCCTGAAATCGTATCTCTGACAGCGGGATAAGATTGTGATCGGTATCTTGTGTGCCTCCGTTGTTGCCAGAATAAAAATAACATATGATGGCGGCTCCTCGAGTGTCTTTAGCAGTGCATTAAATGCACCTATGGAAAGCATATGAACCTCATCGATAATGTAGACTTTGTATTTGCCTTCCGTCGGACGGTATTCCACCTCCTCACGGATCTGGCGGATGTTATCCACACCGTTATTCGATGCGGCATCGATCTCGATCACATTCATGGAGTTGCCCGCTGCAATCGCCTTGCAGGCCGGGCACTCTCCACACGGGCTGCCGTCTACAGGATGCTCACAGTTGACCGCCTTTGCAAATATCTTTGCGATGGTCGTCTTACCGGTTCCCCTGGTTCCACAAAACAGATACGCATGCCCGATCCTGTCTGCTTTGATCTTGTTTTTTAATGTTGTAACAATGTGTTCCTGTCCTTTGACGTCCTCAAACTCCTGTGGACGGAACTTACGATATAATGCTGTGTATGACATCTTAATCCCCGAAACTGATTCCAATCCGTTTTGCCTCTTTGATCATCTGGCAATCCGGGTCTACTGTTTTTAATCTGCCTGCCACTTCACCTAATGGAACGCGTTTTGTCTTTCCATTGATCATGGCGATCATGTTGCCATAATCCTCGTCCATGACAGCCTGTGCTGCGGCAGAACCAAGTCTGGTACAGAGTACACGGTCGTATGGACACGGACTTCCGCCTCTCTGTGTATGTCCCGGAACCGTCACACGGACTTCCACTCCGGTCTCCTCAAAAATACGATCCGCGATCTCATAGGAAACAGACGGATATTTGCGTTTTGCAACCTTTTCTTTGTACTCTTTTTTGGATAATGCCGCATCCTCTTTTGAGATAGCTCCCTCCGCAACCGCAAGAATTGTAAATCCTTTTCCGGCTTTGGTACGCTTATTAATAGCTGCGATCACTTTTTCAATGTCATAAGGAATCTCCGGCAGTAAAATGATATCTGCACCACCTGCAACTCCTGCATAAAGTGTCAGCCAGCCAACTTTATGTCCCATAACTTCCACGATAAATACGCGGTTATGGGAAGCTGCCGTTGTATGGATACAGTCGATCGCATCCGTTGCGATATTGATCGCACTCTGAAATCCGAATGTAACATCCGTTCCATAGATATCGTTATCGATCGTTTTCGGAAGATGAATTACATTTAATCCTTCCTCGCAAAGCAGATTTGCCGTCTTCTCCGTTCCATTTCCGCCTAAGATGACCAGACAGTCCAGTCTTAACTTATAATAGGTAGATTTCATCGCCTCCACTTTGTCTAATCCGTTCGCATCCGGCACACGCATCTGCTTAAACGGCTGTCTGGAAGATCCAAGGATCGTTCCGCCTTTGGTAAGTATTCCGGAAAAATCTGCAGATGTCAGTAATCTGTAATCTCCATAAATCAGCCCTTTATAACCATTTAAAAAGCCGTAAATCTCCAGCTCATCCACATTTTCACTTAAGCCTTTTACTACGCCGCGCATTGCTGCGTTTAATGCCTGGCAATCACCGCCGCTTGTTAACATACCGATTCTCTTCATCCGCGTTTCCTCCTGCATACCCATATTTACTTTGCCCAGTTTTCACATATTCCGGCCGCCGACAATTGTCTGCGCCTGTTGTGTGTCTTTCGCTCTATTTAAAATATTACCCTTTTCACGGATATTTTGCAATATTTCAGATGAAAATCAAGATCCAAATATTAACCAACTTAATGATTAATATTCAACTCAATTTATAAATCCTATAAAAAAAATAAGCGGATCACACCTATATGTGCTAGAATTATTTTTGAAGAGTTTTACGAAAAAAAATGAACATTTAACTTTTTGAAAGGAGATACTGATTTGAATTTTCAAGGAAATATTCTAATTTATCAAAATGAAAAGGGGGATACAAAAGTTGATGCTTATTTCAACGATTCCACTATATGGATGACACAAAAAAGTATTTCCCAACTTTATCAGACTTCTCCTCAAAATGTGACATTACATATAAAAAATATATACGCTGATGGAGAATTATATGAAGAAGCAACTTGTAAGGATTACTTACAAGTTCAATCTGAAGGGAGCAGAACTGTTCAGAGAAAAGTAAAAATATATAATCTTGATATGATTCTTGCAATCGGATATCGTGTACGAAATAATATCGGAATACATTTTCGAAACTGGTCCTCATCCGTTCTCTCCGAATATATGAAAAAAGGATTTGTTCTTAATGATGAACGTTTAAAAAATCCAAAAAAATTTGGTTCCGACTACTTCGATGAACTTCTTGAACGTATCAGAGATATTCGTTCTTCTGAAAAACGTGTTTATTTAAAGGTTCGTGACATATTTGCTACATCTGTTGATTATGATCCACATTGTGAACAGGCAGATCTTTTTTTCAAAACCGTTCAGAATAAACTTCATTATTCCGTTCATGGGCATACTGCACCAGAACTAATTGTTGAACGTGCTGATGCTTCCAAAAAAAATATGGGTCTTACTTCATTCAAAGGTGCGAAAGTAAGGAAATCTGATATAACCATTGCCAAAAACTATTTAACTCAGGAAGAACTTGAAAATTTAAACAGAATTGTCACCATGTATCTTGATTATGCAGAAGATCAGGCTAAACGTCATATTCCAATGTATATGAACGATTGGGAAAACCGCTTAGATGCATTCTTACAGTTTACTGGCAGAAGTGTTTTAGATAATGCCGGACATATTTCCAGAGAAGCTGCCGATAAATTTGTCAATGAACAGTATGCCATTTTTGATCATAACCGTCATTGTCTAGAATCTGAAGATTCCATGGAATTGGATGCATTACCTATTCTTCCAAAAAAATAAGCGGATCACACCGATATGTGCTAGAATTATTTTTGAAGAGTTTATGTTATTGAAACAGGAGATACACACTATGCCATTACCAAAAGAAAACACTTACACGACCGATTACATCTATTCACTTCCAGAAGGACAGCGTGCAGAGCTGATCGACGGTGTCATTTATGACATGGCACCACCAAACAGATTGCATCAGAAAATCCAGCAGGCTCTTGCATGGAGCATTGAGACATATATTCGCAAAAATAACGGTTCCTGTGAAGTCTATCCTGCCCCATTTGCCGTTTTTTTGAATAAAGACGATAAAACATACGTCGAACCGGATATCAGCATTATTAGTGACAAATCAAAGCTGGATGACCGCGGATGCAGCGGTGCACCGGACTGGGTCATCGAGATTGCATCTCTAAGTACGAAACGAACTGATTATGGCGTGAAGTTATTCAAATACCGTTCTGCAGGAGTCCGTGAATACTGGATTGTAAATCCACTTACCAAAACAGTGAACGTCTATGATTTGGAAAAAGAAGAGCTGTGCGATCAATATAGTTTTGATGATGATATACAGGTGTGCATTTACGATAACCTGATGATAAATATTGCAGAATTGCTGAAATAAATAAAAACCGCCCCTGCGAACCGGACACCAGCCAACAACAGGAGCGGATGCGTGCTCTGAAGATACACGCCCTGAACAAGCACATTGTATCATTCGGAGCAGCCAAACGCAAGCGGAACACCAGTTCTCTGCTGGCTGTTATTTTTATACCCCAAAATAGAAAGGAATGATACATATGAAAATCGAAAAACTCCCAAGCGGCTCTTACCGGATCAGAAAAATGTACAAAGGGCAAATGTACACAGTTGTGTTTAATGAGAAACCAACACAGAAAGAAGCTATGCAGGCTATGGCTGCAGAACCGGATAAAATAAAAAGTAAAAAATACCATCTAACATTCACAGAAGCTGCCCAGCAATACACAGAAACCAAAGAACATGTGCTCAGTCCTAAGACCGTAAAAGAATACCTTGAAATACCCAGCAGACTCACAGACGATTTTACAAATAAACCTATATACGATATTACGCAAATCGATATTCAAAAAGAAATCAATATCCTGGCAAAAACGCTTGCGCCTAAGACAATTCGTAATTACCATGGCTTTATATCATCCGTTTTGGGAATGTTTCGACCGGAAATGAATATTTCCACAACCCTGCCCCAAAAAATCAAAAATGAGCCGTATATCCCCACTGATGAGGATATAAAACGATTATTACAGGCTGCGCAGGGCAGCATGTTTGAGATTCCTATCAAACTCGCCTGTTATGGTTTACGTCGTTCAGAAATATGCTCTCTGACCATAGATGATCTAAACGGAAACACGCTCGCGATTGATTCTGCCAAAGTGCTGGATAAAAATAATCAATGGGTGGAAAAGCAGACAAAGACAACTGCAAGTACCCGCGAGATTGTCATATCCCCCCAATTAGCCGATTTAATCCGTGAACATGGATATATTTATAAAGGGCATCCAAATTCAATTACCAAGCACATGAACAGGTTACAGGACGAATTAAATATGCCCCATTTCTCACTCCACAAACTCCGTCACTATTTTGCGTCCTACATGTCATCTTTAAATATTCCAGAAGCAGATATTCTTGAGATGGGCGGATGGGAAACAGATTATGTTATGAAAAATGTATACCGCCATACTATGAAAGATAAATTAAAAACCTCTCAGGACAAAGCATCCAATGCATTGTCAAAGATATTATTTTAGAATTTGTCATGACAAATTCCATGACAAAAAAAGATATAAATATGACAAATTTTAAATAAACAGACCAGATATTTTAGAGCAAAACAATAGCCGAAAAGCCTTGATTTTACAATAAAATCTCGACTTTCCGGCTATTTTACACCAATCGGGGTAACAGGATTTGAACCTGCGACCTCACGGCCCCCAGCCGTGCGCGCTACCAAACTACGCCATACCCCGTAGACAAGGAACATCTTTATCGTAGATGATATAAACTTGTCAGAATCCACTATACCATATGTATATGCTTTTTTAAAGGTCGTAATGCAATTTGTATTTTTTTTATTGTTTTTATGTTTTTTTTATTTTCTGGTAGAAAAAAGGTTCAGATTGTGTTAAGATTTAACCTTGCAAAAAGACTATTTATTGACATTTTTTTGCAATCAACAAATAATGATATGGATTTATATATCATAGAATTTGGAGGCTGATTTTATGAAAAAGTTACTTGCTCTTTGTGGAAGCATTGCAACTATGCTGCTTTTCACACCGCTAACGATTCTCGCAGCAGAATCCGGCGAAAGCAGTACTGCAACAGTTCCGATATGGCTTTGTATCCCATTTGCCGGTCTGTTACTCTGTATCGCAGTACTTCCGCTTGTAAAACCGGAATGGTGGGAGAAAAACCAGCCGCTTGCCGTAGCCGTATGGTCCCTGTTATTTATCATTCCGTTTGCAGTGACCTATAGTGCCGGAGATGCGGTCGAAACAGTACTTGAGTGTATTTTAAACGATTACCTGACTTTTATCGTCCTGTTATTTGGTCTGTTCTGTGTTGCCGGTAACATCACTTTAGAAGGCGATCTCGCAGGTTCCCCGCGCGTCAACGTAATCTTCCTTGCGATCGGTACCTTACTTTCCAGCTGTATCGGTACAACCGGTGCCAGTATGTTAATGGTACGTCCAATGATCAAGATGAACTCCTGGCGTCAGCACAAGAGTCACATTATGGTATTTTTTATCTTCCTGATCTCGAATATGGGAGGATGCTTAACCCCGATCGGTGATCCGCCACTTTTAATGGGATTTATGCGTGGTGTTCCGTTCTTCTGGAGCCTGCATCTGTTCCCGATCTTAATCTTTAATATGGTAATTTTACTGACTGTATTCTATCTCTTAGACCGTCACAATTACCGCAAAGATATTGCAAACGGCAGAAAACCGGATATCAGCAAAGCCGGTACCACATTAAAGATCGATGGTCTGCACAACATTATTTTCCTTATTATGATCGTTGCTGCTGTTATTTTAAGTGGAACTCTTCCGAACCTTGCAGCATTTCAGGATGCAGCCGGAAACGTTCGCGGTATCCGTGTATTCCGTGAGGTGACACTTGGTTTTCCTTCTATTATTGAGGTTGCCATCATCCTGCTTGCCGCTTTATTATCTTTTAAAACAACAGACTCTCAGATCCGTACCAGTAACCACTTTACCTGGGGTGCGATCAAAGAAGTTGCCGTTCTTTTCATCGGTATCTTTATTACCATGCAGCCGGCACTGATGCTTCTTAAATCCATGGGACCGGAGCTTGGTCTTTCCAAACCGCTTGAGATGTTCTGGGCAACCGGTGCACTTTCCAGTTTCCTTGATAACACACCGACCTATCTGGTATTCCTGACAACTGCAGGTACACTTGGTTTCACACAGGGTATTGCAACCACGGTCGGAACGATTCCGGTCAAAATGCTTACCGCGATTTCCTGTGGTGCCGTATTCATGGGTGCAAACACTTATATCGGAAATGCACCAAACTTTATGGTAAAATCCATCTCTGACGAAAACGGTGTGCGCATGCCATCTTTCTTCGGATACTTATTATGGTCAATCGTATCTTTAGTTCCGGTGTTTATCATTGACACTCTGGTATTCTTTTTATAAAGGGGGGATTTCACAATGGAAAATAATATCGAAACATCACGGGCACTTGCTACCCGCATTTATGATCTCGACAGTGAAGTTTACCGTCTGGTAGGTTCTTCCCTTGGACGCACTTTTACCGGCGACAAAGAAACAAGTATTCGTAACCTGACAACCCTGATCTCTACACATCCACAGGGACATCTGCTCCGCAGTGAGATCGCTTTAATCGGTAATATGGCGCGTACGATCCGTAACAAAGAGGATCGCAGCCGTATGATGCACGAGTACAATGAGATTTTACATCAGATCGCAGAACTGCCGGAAAGTTTTGGTTCGGTTGATATCCTTGACCAGAATCTTGCTTCCTTAAATACATCCAACCTGCACCAGAAGTTTTCCAAAGACGATCATCTGATCATCTGCATCGGAAGAACACACGGAAGCGCCGGTACGGATATTGGTTTCGCGCTTGCGGATGCATTAAAGATCAACTACTACGATGTTGAAATTTTCAACCGTGTATTAGAGCGTTTAGAGGCAGAAAAAGATTCCGTCACAGACCGTGACAGCTTTACATCAAAACTTGATCAGGTTGCAAAACATGATACCAGTGCAAAACGTTTCTTAAAAGATTTCAGCCGTTATCACGGCCTGCCGAAGAAAGATGCCGTATTTTTCAACCAGAGCGATCTGATCGTGGAAATGGCAAAAAAAGAAGACTTTATCGTAATGGGACGCTGTGCGGATGTGATTCTGACAAACAACCGTATCCCGCACATCAGTATCTTCATCACCGCTCCGTTTGAACAGCGTGTGCGCCGTATGATGGAGGTAAACAATCTTCCACTCAAGGAAGCCGTCCGCCGTTTGAAAAAGATTGATAAAGGACATGAGCAGTACTATCATTTTTATACCGGACGTAAATGGGGCGATGCCGTAAACTATGATCTTTGTATCAACAGTGCATGCTACGGTATCGAAGAATCCGTAGAACTGATCGAGCGTATGATCGATATCCACCCGGAGAAGTAGATTACATGCTAAAGAGGCATATTGCAGAAACCAGCTGGGCTGGCTGCAATATGCCTCTTTTTTATGTTTATGTATATTTTTCTTTTATTTTACATATAATTTACAATTGTGCAACAACTATATGGTTTTCCACTATTATGCACTCTTATCCACATTATCCACAGAGTTATCCACATTTTTTCTGATAGTTTGTGTATTGTTTGTATATTGTCTAACATTTTACATTCATCTGTCATTTCATATTTTTGCTGTTCCAGCGTTTTCCTATTCCAGCGTTTTCCTATACCACCCGCTTATTCAGCCACTTTCCCCGCTTATACCGTATTACAAATAAGAGTGAGCGGAACACCCAGTCCACATACATTCCGATCCACACGCCAAGCACGCCCATTTTCAACGTTCCTGCAAAGAAATAGCTGCTTGCAACACGGAATACCCACATGGAAAACACGCTGACTTCCATGGTATATTTCGCATCCCCCGCTGCACGCAAAACGTTCGGAAGAGCAAAACTGAGCGGCCAGATAAGCATAGCACAGATGGAAAATGTCTGTAAAAGCTGTACCGTAATTGCAAACGCCTCACCGGACAGTGAAAAACACCCAACCATCGGACGGACCAGAATCAATAACGTTATGTCGGTCAAACACATACCTCCATATGCAAGCCCTAACAGTTTTCTGCTGTACCATTTCGCCTGCTCTTTTTCCCCGGCACCAATGCAGCGTCCGATCACTGTCACCATCGCAAGCCCGATCGCAATCCCCGGAATATTGGCAAACCCGGCAATACTGTTTGCCACGGCATTTGCGGCGATCGCAGCCGTTCCAAACGTTGCCGTCAGGCTTGACACCAGAAGTTTACCGATCTGAAACATCCCATTTTCAATACCGCTTGGAATACCGATCTTTAAGATTTTTCCGATCACATCTTTCTGTGGACGCATACAGCCCGGTGTCGCGATGCAGAGCGGATTATCTTTTTTCGATAATAACACGACCATGACAAGTGCAGACACCATTCTTGCGATCAGTGTCGCAAGCGCTGCTCCCATTACACCGATTCCAGCACCATAAATCAGGATCGCATTGCCGCCAATGTTAATCACATTCATGACAAGGCTGGTGTACATACTGATCTTACTGTTTCCAATACTTCGGAAAAGTGCCGCCCCGGCGTTATACACACCGAGAAACGGATAAGATATCGCCGAGATCAAAAAATAAATCTGAGCCGCATCCATCACATCTGCTTCAATCTGTCCGAAAATTGTACGCAATAAAAAACGATGTAAAAATAATACCAGAATCATTACTGTTCCGGATGATGTGAGCATGATAAACATCAGCTGTCCCGCAGAAAGTTTTGCTTTCTCCGGCATCTTTTTACCGAGATACTGGCTGCACACAACGGCCCCGCCTGTCGCAAGTGCCGACAGTATCTGAATCAATAACACACTGATGCTGTCTACGAGTGATACACCGGAAACGGAAGCCTCTCCACAGGAAGACACCATCAGGGTATCAAACAGACCGATGCTTAAAGCCAGCATCTGCTCTATGATCAGCGGTATGATCAGTTTTTTCAAATCCTCTCTTGTAAAAATCGGTTGTTCCATATTAATCCTCATTTCTGCACAGTCTTTTTGTATCACAAATTTGAGCATAAGTACATTCCTGCACAGTCTTTCTGTATAACAAATTTGAACATAAGCACATTCCTACATGTAGAAAATTCAATTTTCACATGTGTGTCCACACAAAACGTGGCATAGCTTTACGCCATGCCACGTTTTTATTCTGTCATATTTGTTTTGTATTTAAAACGTACTGTCATGCACGGAAAATTCTACCCGTACCAACAGTTCCAATCATCCGTCTTATGCAAGTGCTGCAGTGATGATAGCCATAGAATAAACTTCTGCTGCATTACATCCACGGGACAGATCGTTGATCGGAGCATTTAATCCAAGTAAGATCGGACCATAAGCCTCGAAATTACCAAGACGCTGTGCGATCTTGTAACCGATGTTTCCGGCACTGATCTCCGGGAAGATAAATGTGTTTGCATGACCTGCAACCGGATTGCCCGGGCATTTGGTACGTGCTACACGAGGAGAAACTGCTGCATCGAACTGAAGTTCTCCCTCGATTGGAAGATCCGGATATTTTGCTTTGGCTTTGGCTGCAGCATTACGCATCTTATCTACATCCTCACCTTTACCGGAACCAAGTGTAGAGTAGCTTAAGAATGCAACCTTCGGATCAACACCGAAAATCTTTGCACACTGTGCTGTCTCACCTGCGATCTCAACTAACTCATCCTCTGTCGGATGGATGTTGATTGCACAGTCACCCATTGCAAGAACTTCGTTCTCACCGGTAGCTGCAGGACGTACCATGATAAAGCAGGAAGATACGATTGTGTTGCCCGGTTTTGTCTTGATCAGCTGTAATGCCGGACGTACGGTATCTGCTGTTGAATAGGTTGCTCCACCGAGAAGTGCATCAGCAACGCCCATTTTTACAAGCATGGTTCCGAAGTGGTTTTTCTGGGAAAGAATACCTCTTGCCTGCTCCGGTGTCACACCTTTGCTCTTACGAAGTTCACAGAATAAATCTACCATCTCATCCATTCTGTCATAATTAGTCGGATCAATGATCTCTGCTCCACGGATATTAAAACCGCACTCTTCCGCTTCAGCAGCAATTTTATCCGGATTACCGATTAAGATCGGATGAAGGAATGTTCCTGCTAACAGGCGGGAAGCTGCCTCTAAAATACGAGGATCATCGCCCTCTGTAAACACGATTTTCTTAGGATCTTTTTTTAAGATGTCGATCAGTTGTCCAAATCCAAACATGATTAATTCCTCACTTTTTATAAATTGTAATTGGCGCTCTCTACCAGCGCATATCATGTTTTCATTATATAGCAGTTTTTTCGAAATTCAATATTTGTATTCAAATAAATGCAGTTTTATTTGACATATTCTCTCAACTTTGATATACTGTCAGTATCTTTGTGAAAAAATTAACGTAAATTGTATTTTTCTTTATACAAAAGGTACCGTATACCAGAGACCTGATCCCCGGATCATGCGTCTGATATACGGTACCTTTTCCATATAATTTTCTGTTGTCTGTGACAAATCTACTGTTCGTTATCTTTTGTTTCTTTCTCCTGCTTATTCCCTGAATGTCTGATTGCACCTAACAGTTCCGGCACATGCTGTTCCTTATCCGGTTTGGTTGCGAGCATGAATCTGCGGAAAAAGAATAAAATTCCGATGCTGACTACGGATAACAGGTCTTCTAATGCTGACGTTTTCTGTACGATCATATGACGGGCAATCAGAAAGATCAAAACCTCCATGATATTCTGTGAACTTGGTTTGCAGAGCATCTTGATAAACTCTACCCCAATCACGACGTCAAACACAGCATCGAGAAAAATAAGAAATGCCTCCCCATTCGTCCGGTTCTGCCAGTATACCAGAAGTTCCGGGAAAAGATTTACCGCCGCTATGACCACACCAACCACAGCAACTAACGCTATGATGAGTTCTAAACCTTCACTTACCTGATACAGTCTTTTTCTGAGTTTGTCCACTGTAATTCCTTTCATCCTGATATATGGTCAATTTTAGATATACAAAACCGAGCGCCTCCCATCGAATCCAGACCACAGACGTTACCTCCACAGTTAACTCGGCCCAGGCACCCTTACGGCACACAAGAGCTTCTGCTTAGGGCTGCTTCATTCCTGACCTGACCCGGTTCACAGATTCCTGTTGCGTAAGACCCAAACTTCAACGCCACTTATGAAGGGCAGCTCCACAATCTGACAACCCTCCGTTCGGCATCACCCCAGCTATAGCGGATTGCTGGTTCAGGGTACCGCTGCCACCCCGGCTGC
>OGEG01001712.1_pt1 | contig 13503 bp, 9 predicted proteins | sample 1570621 | NCBI WGS metagenome assembly OGEG01 (sample SAMEA2582130, study PRJEB24529) | metagenome | biome: Human gut stool | place: China | collected 2011 | reverse complement strand
ATGATAAACAAAGGTCATTGTGGGAAAAAAGAAATGCGCTACTGATATCTGTTCAAGCGTTCGATCAGGTCATTGTAATCCCGGTCGTATACATTCAGCCCCTGATAGCGCGTAATGACACGTACTTCGGGAAGCGACTCCACCGTAAACTGGAACAAAGGTTCGGATATAGGAATATTAATATGTACCGGACCTTTTCCATGATGGTTGGTTTCCAGCAAGGCTTCATTCACCAAGCGGTTACAGTACCATTCATCCTCTTCTGTCTGAATCTCCGGAAGGTTTACCGATTTCTTGACCACCGGGCTGCGGCAATGTCTGTCCCGCCATCTGTCCAATCCAGGCAGCAGGCCGATCGGCAGAGATAACAACTAAAGGTATATTCTGATAATACGCTTCTGCCACAGCAGGATGAAGATTGAGCAACGCTGTACCGGAAGTACAGCAAACGGCAGCAGGATGCCCGCCATTCAGCGCAAGACCAATCGCAAAATAACCGGCACTCCGTTCATCCGTCATAGCATAACAAGTAAAACCCGGATGAGTAGACAGCGTATGCACAATAGGTGCATTACGGCTACCGGGACATAACACTACTTTCGTAATTCCATGCGCCTCAAGCAGCGCGACCAACTGGAGTATATTTTTCTTGTCCGAATACATATTGATAGTGATTAGCTTGTTAGTGATTCATCATTATTGGAGCAGACACAAGAATACGCCTCATGGTCTGCAATTTCTTTTCCGTTTCCTGCCATTCATCATTCAACTCTGAAGAGGCTAACAATCCGCCACCGGCATACAGTGTCAATTGCTCGTCTTCAATGTGCATGCAACGCAGATTCACATACAAATCTGTGCGTCCCTCCGGATCGAGCCAACCGATAAAACCGGAATAATACTTACGATCGTACCCTTCATTTTCCAAAATGAACCGGTAGGCTTCTTCTTTAGGCAGTCCGCACACGGCAGGAGTCGGATGCAGGACTTTCAGAAGGTCTCCCAGATTTTTATTATCTTTCAAAGAGAAATGGAAATCAGTTTTCAGATGTGACAAGGCACCGGCATAAGCCGGATAAGGTCCGCTCTCTGTGGAGCGAATGCCCAGCGAAAGAAGCTGCCGACGGATATAGGACGCCACATAATCCTGCTCCTGACGGTTTTTGTCATCCCATACTTGCGGAAGTTTACCATTCTGCAAAGGTTGAGTTCCTGCCAGGGCAACTGTGTTCCATTCATTTTTTTCGCCCGACAATATAATTTCGGGGGTACTTCCCAGCCACACGCCCGTCTGAGGAGTATAACACAGATAGATATAAGAATGAATATAACGTTGACAAGCTGCACGAAAAACAGCTGAAGGGGAAAACTCCGGATTCTTTCCAATAGTGAGACTACGGGAAAGCACCAGTTTATCAAAGGTAGCATCACGCAAGGCTTCAATAAATGTATGAAAACAGGTCGCATACTTCCCAGTACAAAGGGTATGAAAAGATTCCTCCGGATAACTTTGCAAGTCCTGCTCTTCCTCTGCCACGATTTCCATAGGCAACGGTTGTCCAGTCCTGTCGGACTGTATCAACACAATCGGACATGACTTATCTATACGGAACGGAGCAATCACAAATCCTCTTTGTCCATTCAGTTCTTTCAAATCGAAAATCAAGCGGACAGCTCCGACATCTTCTGTCAACAGACGAGGATACTTCTCCCCGGGAACACGATAAACAGCAAAGGGCTGTTTCCGCTGAATAAGTGCATCAATAGTTGTCAAGTTACTTTTTTCGTCAATCATCTTTTTTTCATCACACTGTTGACCACCCGTATAGAGGACACCAGTTTATTGGTTGAAGTAAATACGTCCACATTCCATACATGGGAGGAACGTCCTTTGTGTACAATCGTCGCTACTGCACGTACTGTATCACCTTCGTGCGCAGAAGATATATGATTTCCGCTGACCTGCATTCCTACCACAATTTCATCCGGCTGACAGAGAATCATCGAGCCGAGTCCGGCAACTGTTTCTCCCAATGCAAGCGTAGCTCCACCGTGCAAAATACCGAACGGCTGACGGGTACGGTGATCTACCGGCATCGTCGCCTCTACACGGTCTTCGTCGGCATATGTATATTGGATACCCAGATTACCCATCAATGCGTGACGCGCCTGTGCATTCAACTGGTCCAAAGGAATCTCTGCAGCGCGAACTTCCGCTATTATCGCCTTTTCGACAGCCAGAGCCACTCCGTCTTCCTCATTGGAAGCTGTCACATAATCCGCACAGACCTTTACCGAATCCTGCGAATGCCCCATCGCCACTCCCAGTCCTGCCAGCTGAATCATCGTTACATCGCACACACCGTCTCCTATAGCGATGACTTCTTCACGCTTCACATCCAGTTCTTCCAATAAAGCTCCCAATGTGTTGGCTTTATCAATCGCACACGGCACTACTTCCAGAAAATAAGGTTCGGAACGGAAAACATCCAAAGCTCCGTTCAACCGTCTCTTCCAGTGTCCTTCCAGACTAACCAACGCTTCCTCGTCATCGCTGACAAGCATACACTTACACGGAGCAAAGTCAATTGCTACAGAAAATTCCTCTTCCTTGATCACTTTCAAATTATTCAAGCGAGCTTCATTCTGGATATGTTCATTCTCCGGAGTGTCAGTAATGATCGTATCATCATGGTAAGTGAACAGTGCGAAATTATTTTTTCTTGCCTTCTTTTCCAGATAAGGCAACATTTCCGGATTAATCCTCCGCTCAAACAGTATTTCTCCGTTTTGAGCATTAATTATCTGGCAACCATTATAAGAAAGGATATAACCTCCATAATTTCCGAGTTCTAGGGATTTGGCTAAAGGCATCAGACCGTAAGTCGGTCGGCCGGATGCCAACACGATACGTACTCCCATCTGCTGAACTTTCAGCAAAGCAGCCAATGTACGTTTACTAATTTCTTTTGCATCATTGAGAAGCGTTCCGTCTACATCAAGAACTAATAATTTATACTTCATGGACACACGATTTTGATTTAGATTACAAAGGTAGGAAATTGAGTGAACGACTGAAAGCGGAAAGAGATAAAAATTACTTTAATTTCACTCTTTCAGATGCATTTCCAAATAATCACGAAGGATTCGGGCATGATTATAAACCGGTTCTTTGGATGCATAAAGCAAAGTGATCACCGGATGAGGTTTGATAAGAGTCAGAAAATCGGCAACAGCTTGAGAAGCTTCCAGTTCCTTCTGATACATTACGACAAAATCATTCCAGTGACCCGGAATATCTTCATGAAACCATCTGCGCAGTGCTGCGGAAGGCGTTATATCTTTTGCCCAGTAATCATATTTCAACCATTCTTTTTTGATTCCACGTGGCCAGAGTTTATCTACCAGCACCCGATATCCGTCGGTCTCTGAAAAGTCTTCGTACACTCGCTTTATCCTAACTTGCACCATTTCCGTTTATATTTAGTTATCATAAGAATAAACCGATAAAACGGAAAATTGTTTATCGAAAAAGCCAAAATCAACCTAAGGATTCCTGCGTTTTTTTAAATTCGTAAGGAGTCATACCAGTCTTTTTCTTGAACATACTGTACAGAATAGGCGTACTATTAAATCCGGCTTCATCAGCTATCGCACGAATGGTATAATTGGGATGTTGCTTCAATAACTGAATCGCATAGTTAATACGAAGTTCATTAATATACCCGTTGAAATTAGTTCCGGTGTTTTCCTTGATCATCCGGGCGAAACGCGCATTATTCAAATGTACAATCTGAGCCAGATCCTCTCTCGACAATTCCGGAGACAGATATAACTGATCCTGAACAACAATACGATTCAGTTCTTTGAAAATTTTCTTATTCTCATCCTCTTCCTCCCTACTCTCCACTACTTCATCCGGAGATAAATCGTCTTTTTCGGAAAAGCCAGTTTCCGGTTCCAAGTCCAATGGAACAGCTATCGGATCTTCCGCATCTCCATCTATGAATAATTGTTTGTTCTCTACTTTTCCAGCCAGTTTCTCATTGATAAACTTTGCCAGCATTTTGTTTTTATATTTAACAATAATCGTATGACGCCAAATCCGCCATAGCACAAATAAAATGAGACAAGTGACACATCCCAAAAAAGCAAGTGATATGTTTCTGATTCTTAACTGTAAAGTCTGTTCGGCAATATATTCTTCCTGCTCGTCAGCTTTATGAATAGCATTTAATTCCAAAGCCGCATTCTGTTTATCCTTGCTGTTAATACCATCAATAATAGAAATAATAGACTCACGTAATGCTGCTACTTTTTCAAAATCCTTCAAGCCTTTATAAGCTTTCACCTCTTTCTGAAGGATACTAATATACTGCAAGTTGACAGTATCCTGCTCTTGCATCAATTTCTTAAAATCCTGACATTGATCAACGACTTTCTGATATTGTTTAGACACTAGCAGATAAGGTATCGCATAGGTTTTTCCATCCGGTGTCTGTGAATTCTCTGTTGACAAATATTGTTGATAATATTTTTCCGCCTGATCATACTTTCCTTCCAGATAGCAGATATACGACATTTTTGCATACAAGTAAGTATATTGCAGATCAAGAAAGCCTTTTGTTTTTTCCGGTAATTTAGCTATATCTTTAAGTAGCTTTTCGCGCTTCAACCCAACCTCCAATGCTTCTTTACTACGGGAATCATTGAGCAGATAATCCATTTTCATCCCATAAAAGTATGAAAGCATAGCCATTTCCAATTTGGAACTTGTACCTTGAAGCAATTTGATAGCTTTGTCAAAATAGTCATATGCCTCCTCTTTGAAAGACAATTGCCATTTATTTTCACCAATGCAAAACAACAGCTTACTTTCAGCCCCTTTATCCTTTTCTTTTTGTGCTAGCTTGATACCATCAAGAGCATACCTCATACTCTCTTTATGGTCACTCATAAGCACTGCTAATTCTGCCAGGTCGACAGTCATGGTCAACAAGTGCTTAGTATCTTTCTGAGAAACGGAATCCAGCAAATAAGACTTTTTGGCATACAAAAAAGCCAGTTTAGTCATATACATATTACGATAAACCCTGCTGCGTAATTCATGTATAATACGCAGAGGGATAGTCTTCTTACTTTCAGCTCCATCCAACAAACTTAAAGCCCGTTCAGGTTCTGCCATATAAATTCGACTTATATACTCACTGGTATATAGCGAATCATTCTCTATAGTTTTGTCGGCGAAAAGGAGCTGGTTAAACACAAACAAAAACAAACAAAAACAAATAACCGAGCGAATACTTTTCATTATAATCCCAATGATTTTACTCCCCAAAAGTAAAACATAGTTTCATAAAATGCAAGAATTGAACATATTTGAATGAACTAAAATAAGAAAAGTTAGTGATTATAAAAGTCAGGAGCTATCAAGTTTTCCCCACCAACCACATACAATAAAATACTAAAAATCAAGCATATGCCACATACATAAAACAAAACATCTCAACATATAAATAAACTGCCGATTCTATTAATGAATCTGCATAAGATCAGAGCAGCACATGAAAAATCGAACCGACCAGTCTAAATAAACACCAGACAATTATTAACCCGCCACACTCATCAGAGCAAAACAGCACAAAAACAGAAAATCAAAAAAGAGAAACACATACTGTAATAAGAAAGATTATAATCCCAACGCTTTATCAAACCGTTGCTCCATACATGCACTCAAATCCGTCGTTACAAACTTTCCTTTATAGAAAAGAGAAAAGATAGTAGCAGGTGTAGGTGCATTTTGTGCTTGTGCCATCGTTTCCAATCTGACTATCTTCAATGGAATACCTTTGTTCTCAGTCACACTCACTAAAGAATTACGGACATGAAACTCTGCAAACGGACAACGATGTGTATAATAAACGACTACACCTTCTTTTTCCTCACATTCTCCACTTGATACTGTTCCATTGAATGACGGATCAGGAGCTGCCGGATTTATCTTCAAAGCCAAAAGACTGAAACCATAGGGTAGTTTTTCTATCGTCTCAAACCCCTGACGTAATAACCATTTCGCATCACCCATAAAATGAAATTTAGAGGTACCGACCACAGTCACCAAGCCATCCCTACCCTGTGCTTTGGCATCCTCGACAGCAGACTGCAATAGTGCTTTGCCATGCCCGCATCCTTTATATTTTCCTGAAACCCAAAAACAGTTTATCATTAAATAGTTAGGTGCATTAACCGGAACCCAAGCTTTTTCGGCAGGTCCATATTCTATAAATACTTTTGCACGTTCGTCAAGCCGTCTGAAAACATAGCCATTCTCAAACTCATTTTTCAGCCATGTCTTTTTCAACTCATAGCTATCCTTACATTTCTTATCGGAGAAAGCACAGCAAATATGTTCTTTTTCGATATTCTCTTTAGTCAGAGTGATATACTTCGCTTCCATAATATTCTGTTTATTAGTATATAAATTCCGGTTGTCCATTTCAACTACAGCAAAGATACACAATCGAAAGTAATAAAACATTGTCCAGTCTCGTCAAAATGACACAGTAGTACGGATTAAAGTTCGGAAAACAGATAAGTAAATAAACCTGAGTGACAAACTTATCAAAGAACTTATTGACCACTCTGTGGAAGAAGTGATCAAAAAAACTCCCTAAGAAAAAACAGGAGGAATATCGCACAATGATTTAACATAAAGCGTGAAACCGCTGACTGGTAACCATACAAATATCCGGCTTTGCTGCAATTCACAATAGTAAAGCCGGATATTTAACTGTCAAAAGCATATATCCCATATACCACAAGCTCTTTCCAATGCTACTAGTGAAGCGGCATATCCTTTCATTGTTTCCAGATACTCCTGTTGCACTTCATTATAAGTACGCTGGGCAACCAGTACATCAAGAATACTCGTTTCTCCCCGTTTGTATTTATATACCATTCCGTCGAGCACCTTCTGCGAGTCTTCAAGTACACCGGCTTTATATTGAGCTATCTTTTTCTTTTCAGCCTCATAGTTGAACCAGGCCTGGGTTATCTCTGTCTGTATCTGCAATTCCATATCTCTTTCCATTATCTCCGATTGGGCAATCCGAAACTTTGCAGCTTTTACAGCTCCTTTATTTATATTCGAGAATGTCAGAGGAACAGATACACCGGCAGTAGCAGAACGGGACGGAGGAAGAAAGCCGTTCCAGTTTCTTTCATAAGAAACAGATACTCCGATATCGGGTCTGCGTTCCGCTCTCGTCAGTTTATATTCCCGGGTAGTAACTTCAGTACTTTTTTGAGCAACAAGCAGGTCGATGCGATTATCCAGTCCCGCTTTGACCAAATCAGACAGAGCAAAGTCCCTGCTTAGCTCTTCCCAATTTCCCAAAGGGATATGAAGCGTATCAGCACTCATCCCCATGTGTTTATTCAACAAAACCAAAGCGGAATGATAAGCCGCCTCCTGACTGTAAACAGTATTAAGCAAGGTGACAGTTTCCAGTTTTGACTGCCGGACATCATTCTCCGTAATCTCTCCCGAAACATAACGTAAACTATCTGACTGACTCAGCTGATACATATACTCATAAGAACTTTTCTGTACTTCAAGTAATTCGCGCTGAAGAATTGCTTCTAGAAAAAGGTCGGCAGCCTCCGCCCTCAAATCCTGAAAGCCCTGTTGCAGGAACAGTTTCTCCAATTCTGCCTGAGTCCGCGCCAACTTAATACGTGCTCCCCTTTTATTTCCCATTTCTAATGAATAGGAAACTCCCAACGAGAAAGTCTCATTACCTGCTTCAAATTCCAACTCCGGATCCGGAAAGATTTTCCGGGCAATTACTTCCGCATCAGCAATACTCACATTGAGTTTTTCGGCTAAATAACTCAGGTTCTTTTTCCCTACCCGATTCAGATATTCTTCGAAAGAAATAGACTGCCCCTGCTTTATTTCAGGCATTTGCGCAAAAGTCGGAATGAGTACGGCTTCCACCATTAAAAGCAAGAGCACTATATTATATCGTATATTCTTTTTCATCGTTCTTCTTTTTATTTAAAACATTGTTCTCAACCAGATAATAGAAAGCCGGAAGCAGAAACATAGAGATAAGGGTTGAAAACATCAATCCATACACAATCACTGTTGCCAGCGGACGCTGTACGTCACTACCAATTCCGGTTGCCAACGAAGCCGGGAAAAGTCCGAGTATCGTAGTGACCGAAGTCATCAGAATAGGTCGGAAACGCTGGCGTGCCCCTTCTATGACCGATTTCCGGAGTTCCATTCCTCCCCTGCGCAGCCCATTGACCTGCGATACCATGATAATTCCATTTTGTATGGAAAGCCCGAACATCGCTATAAATCCTACGGCAGAAGATACATTCAGCGTCATACCACGCACATTAAGAGCAAGCATACCTCCGAAAAGTGCCAGAGGAACAATAGCCAATACCAGTCCTGCCTGCCGGAACTTCCCGAACGTGACATAAAGCAGTATAAACATCCCTGTCAGTGTCAGCGGTATAATGACAGCAAGACGTGTATAAGCCCGTTTTTGATTTTCGAAGGCCCCTCCCCATTTGATGGTATATTTATTCTTGTCATAATGTACTTTCTCATTGATCGTATTCTGGGCTTCATTCAGAAAAGATGTCAGGTCACGACCGCGCAAATTCAGCTTTACCGTCAAATGGCGTCTGTTCATTTCCCTGGTAATCGTACTTTCGCCGACACTCAATCTGACATCGGCAACCTGAGAAAGAGGTATCTTTGCACCGGTGGAAGAAGTCAACATAAGTCCGGCTATTTTCTCCGGAGTATTCCGCGCTTCCTCTTTATACTTACAGGTGATGCCATACTGGCGGTCACCCTGATAAAGTTGTGCGATAGCTTTACCTCCGACAGCCACTTCAATCAGATCCGCTACATCGGATACATTTAATCCGTAACGAGCTATGGCATCACGATTCATACTGATCTGTAACTGTGGCAAGGGTGGTTCCTGATCAATATCCAGATCAACAGCCCCTCGCACAGTTCCTAATGCCCTGGTTATTTCTTCGGCAATACGACGTGTTTCACGAAAATCTTCGCCATATACTTTCACCACCAGTTCACTATGGGCCCCGGCTATCTTATCCATCACCCCGTCTATCATAGGTTGGCTAAATCCTACTTTAAAACCGGGAAGTAACTTATATTCTTCTTCCAGTTCATGAATCAAATCCTTTTTAGTTTTTCCTTTCGGCCATTCATCATAAGGCTTAATACCGATGGACACTTCAAAATGTGAAGGGGTGAACGGATCAGTTCCGTCGTCATTCCTTCCCGCCTGTACCATAATATAAGTTACTTCGGAATACTTCATCGTACGGGCACGCAAAGTATCAGATAACTCCCGTGACTTTTCTACGGAAATTCCGGGTGGCAGATTAACCTGTAACCATATCGAACCTTCATCCAGCTCCGGAAGGAAGTCTTTTCCTACGACAACACTCAACACGATCCCCGCTGTCAGAATCAGTCCTGATGAAATGATGGCTTTTAAGGGAGCTTCCAGAAATCCTGTAATGGTACGAATGTATTTATCCTTTAGTCTGTCCAGCCATTTATTCTTATATATTTTATGTGGTTTACGATAGATTGCATAGGCAAGTCCCGGAATCAATAAGAGCGCAACCAACAGTGCTCCAATCATTGCATAGCTCATCGTAAATGCCATTGGAGTAAAAAGTTTGCGTTCAACACGTTCAAAGGCAAACAGCGGAAGGTATGCCGTAATAATGACAATGGTTGAGAAAAGAATAGGCCGACCCACTTCTTTGGCGCGTTGCGCCATGCTTTTTTCTTCGAGATATTGTTTGGGATTATCCTCACGTTTCTTAAGGATCGTTTCCAGCATAACGATAGCGCCGTCCACAATAATACCGAAATCAATAGCACCAAGCGACAGAAGGTTAGCCGGAATATCCGTCAGATGCATAAGAATAAAAGCGATAAGCAATGACACAGGAATCGTTATAGATACCAATAATGCACCACGCCAGTTGCCTAGAAACAGAATAAGCACAAGAACCACCAAAGCCATACCCATCAGCAAGGTATGGGATACGGTACTCAAAGTAGTATCCACCAAGTTGGTACGATCCAGAAAAGTATGTATCCTCACTCCTTCCGGCAATGTCTCATTATTTAACTCATCAACTGCCACATGAATATCTTCCAGTACTTTAGACGGATTCTCATGTTTCAGAAGGAGTACAATTCCTTCCAGACTCTCAGAGTAGTTGCGGGTACGGTCCGTATATCCCAGCACTCCCTTTCTTTCAAGATTTCCATACTTCAAAGAACCTATATCATTCAGAAAGACAGGAACTCCGGAAGTAGTACTCACTACAATATGTCCCAAATCGTCCAAATTTCCGATTAATCCAATTCCCCGTACCACATAACCCAAGTCACCACGATTCAACACGCTTCCCCCCACATTGGCATTGTTATTCTCAATGGCTTCAACAACCTGGCTGAGAGATAAATTATATTGTTCCAGTTTGGACGGATCTACTTCAACCTGGAACTGAGTAGTGATCCCACCGAAATTGGTTACATCAGCCACTCCCGACACTTCCTTGATACGGGGAATAATTACCCAGTTCTGAAGGTCGGTTAATTCGCGTAATGAGTGCTGGTCACTTTCTATGATATAACGGTACACTTCTCCTACGGGAGATGTCAGCGGATCAAGTCCCGGAACAGCTCCATAAGGCAGTTCTACTTCATTCAATCTTTCCTGTACGCGCTGGCGGCTCCAGTAGTCCTCTGTCCCGTCCTTAAAGACAATGGTAATCATTGACAGCCCGAATGTACTCTTACTCCGCATGACGTGCATACCGGGCAGCCCATTAATAGCGCGTTCCAAAGGAATGGTTATCTGCTGTTCCACTTCCTCCGCAGCCAGTCCGGGAACTTGAGTGACCACCTGGGAAGTGACATCTGCAATATCCGGATATGCTTCTATCGAAAGCTGTTTCCATGAGTAATATCCAAAGATACACATCATCACAAACAGGCAAAGCATTACCCATCTTTTTTGTATAATTGAAAGCATTAATTCCTTCTTCATAATTTCTTACTTTAAATAATATCCTCCTTCACTGATTATCTTATCTCCGGGACGCAATCCTTCGCTGATCACCGCTATTCCGTTTTCTGTTGTCTCCACTGTCACCGACGTCCGTACGAAAACCAACGGAGCAATCTGCACAAATACATAGCTATCCTTTTCGCCCTGCAGTAACGCTTTCTCCGGGATTTGAATTTGTCCGACCGGAACACTCAGAAAGTGGACAGTAGTGTACATCCCCAGCTTCAGATGTCCGTTCAAATTATCACAGACCGAAAGTACCTGAATGGACCGGGTTTCCTCGTCTACCTCCTCCTCTACATGATACACATTGCCTTTAATAACCGTACCGGGCAATGCCGAAATTTCAATACCCAGACTACTGCCTTCATTTATAAACCGGATATCTTTCTCCTTTACCTGAGCCGCAATCCATACCTTAGACAGGTCGGCAACAATAGCTATCGGTTCGGTATCGTCTTTCAGATATTGCCCTGTTACGATGTTATCCTTTATCACTTCCCCGGGAATAGGAGAACGAACAATCATCGGTTGCCCCAATATCATTTCCACCGGATTGTCCACCTGATATACCCGCAATGCGGCAGAGGCGTTTTCAAACTCCTTATCTGCTATCAATAAAGCATTCTGGGCTTCTTCCAGTTCTCTTTGCGAACTGACACCATTCCTTATCAGATCTTCTTTGCGTTTCAAATCTTTTTTAGCAAGTTCCCTGGACGAAAGTGCCTGAAAGTATTCCTTTTGTGCAGAAGTAAAGTCGGGGGAACTGATTTCAAATAAAGGTGTTCCCTGACGTACCGACTGTCCGATACGCACATAAGATTTTGTGACTCTCCCTGCAAATGGAGGAGCAACATAAGCATAACGGGGAGGAATGGGACGCACCACACCGGACGTTATCACCTTCTTGGAATAGGGTTTCAGTTCAGACACTGATACTTTGATCTTTTCAAGTAAAAGAGGATCTGCAATATAGACCGTGTCACCTTGTATACGATAGCCACTTTTTTGCTCTGATTCCTGTTTATCCCCGCATGCGGTAAAAAACAACACACTGCCAATAATAAATGTGTGTAACTCTCTCTTCATCATCATAATTAAACATAAGTTAAGTTAGTAACCGGATTTCCGGGCACAAAGATAGACGGCTCCCTTCGGAGAGCCTGTTAGAGAATAGTTAGAATCCTATTAGAATCTTATTAGAGTAAATAAAGATTTCTTCTTAAAACAGCAGCTTTGTTGTTAGAGAGTACGCACAAATAAGGGGTTGACTAAAAAGCCAACCCCTCAACGGATGATATTCCGGTATTTTTATCGTAAGCCGAAAAGTTCTTATTCTTTCACACAACGTATACTTTGAGCAAAACCTTGATATGACAATCTGAAATTATGAGAATTATATGCAGACTCAAGCGACCAGGCTCCATAACGTATTCTCCTGTCATAAGGTGGATTCTGCAATTCTGATCTCATATAAGGAGGACCTACACTTGCCGACCAATAGTATCCGGTACTACCCCTACTTTCCAAAGCACCACTTGTGTTATTCAGACGACCGGCTGACGGAAAAAAGACAGATGCATTCGTTCCGGAATCGGGATTAAAATACAATACTCCCTGATAAGCAACATTACTATTTCCTAATGATACGCCATAGTTTCCATTCGAAGCCTCTTTTATCGGACGTCTGTCGAAAAATCCGTCCGAATAAAATGTATAAGTTGTTCCTTTTAGTTGTTTCCGGGCAAGCATATCTTTGTTTGCTCCGTAAGGATATGTCCCAGGACCTGTATTACCAGTTCCACCAAAAGGAGTAGTAAAAGCTGTAGCGTAGTCTGCACTTGAAGCCGCATTTCCTGCAAAAGGTACATTAAATAAAGAAACCCTTAATTCTGAATACTCTATTTGATCTTTATAATTCGTGGCAGTACCCGTAGTACCCTCATCCGGCAAATAATCATAATATCCATTATAAGATATTTTATCCGTATAGCCATCCGTCGGACGACGATATCCCGGAGGGCAAACTTCAAACTGTTCTTTATATGCAGGAATATTAGCACTGACATCTCCATCCCACATGATCGGAAATTCCCCATATCCCCAAGGGAATCCTGAAACAAGATATGACTTCGAGGGATTAAAAGCTCTGCGGTAATAATCAGTCATACCGGAAGTAGTGCCTTTCAAATCGACCGCCCACTGAAAGAATGCACCCGCCTGCGAAGGGAAGTCTACAAAACGAGCACCTTTTACGTTCACATTCTCATAATCCGGATTCGTATTCCCTGCTAACCTCTCGCTTGTCAGGTTTAAAGCAGAGAACTTAGCTGCTCCCCTACGGGCATTCGTC
>OGEG01001708.1_pt1 | contig 13537 bp, 13 predicted proteins | sample 1570621 | NCBI WGS metagenome assembly OGEG01 (sample SAMEA2582130, study PRJEB24529) | metagenome | biome: Human gut stool | place: China | collected 2011 | reverse complement strand
AAGTTGATATTATAGTACAATACTTCTTTGTGGATTTCAAGGCAAATTTTTTTGTACTGTGCTGAATTTTCGTTTTACTGAACATCCTGCAAACCATAATCAACATCAATCTGCGCCGCAATATCCGATTTCATCTGTATCCATGCATCCGGATTCTCCACATAATATTTCGGACAGTTTTTTCCGGTAACATCATAATGCCGGATCACGTTCTCTGATGTAAGCCCAAACCGCACGCACAACCACGCAGAAAGCTTCACTGCCGAATCATAAGTTGCCTCATTAAATTTCCCCGTCTCATCCGGATGACAGCACTCGATGGACAAAGTATCTACATTACGTGAGTTCGTCGCATAGGACATCTCTGACGTAGGAATACACTGCACCACTTCCCCGTCGAGCCCCACTACAAAATGACTGCTCACCTTTGTGTCATGAGTAGTCGCCAGATTCTCGAAGTAGTTCCTGTTTGCAATGGCTGTTGCCCCCGGATTTGCAGTATAATGAATGGCAATATACTGTACACTCTCAATAGGAATCTGCGGTCTGGAATATTCATTCGGTGTCAGCAGTTCCACATCTATGTACGGCGCCCCTTCTTTCTGCCATTGTTCCGGTCCGCCTGAAGAATCCGCATTATCTGTTCCTGACTGTTCCGCATCAGAAATCATCGTGTCAGAATTATGTAAAAAGTCCCCAATACTCCATCCATTTTCACTGGCCCGATTTATTATGATCCACCCAATCAGAACTATGATCACGAGCAGCATAAGGCTCATAAGAATTCTCTGATTTCTCTGCCTTACTCTGCTGCTCTTTCGTCTTTTCGACCTGCTGTTTTTCTTTTTTACTGCAGTTTTTCCGGTTCTGGTATCTGTTCCTGCAAATGCCTGACGGCAGGCTTCTTCGCCCATTTTTGCAGTTGGACGTATTTTAGGATCTCCGTAAGAGAGGTCATAGATACAGGACTGGCATACTAACGGCACTTTTGCAAAGCCAGTATCATAGCCGATCCCATGTTCTTCCAGATAGCGCATTACGCCGTCACTGGCTGCCAGACCAAAAGCAGACCCACCAGAAAAAACAATGGCATTAATGGGATTATCAGCAGTAACAGGAGAGGTAAGAGGCGTTTCTCTGGATGCCGGGCCGCCGCCGCTGATATCGCAGCCAGCTTTGGCACCTTCATCAAAGCGTAAAACGGTAACTCCGGTCATGGCATCCAGATCCTGGGCATTTCCAATACGAAGCCCTTCAATCTCAGTAATGGAAATTTCTTTTAAAGGTGGAAATAATTTCATAATAAATAGATCTCCCTATAAATCTTTGTATAATATTTTTCCCGGACAAAACTGTCCGGGAAAATGTACTTACACGTTATATTTATTATCTTTTTAATGCAGCTGCCAGTGCTCTGGAAACAGCGCTTCCGATAATGGTGCATACAATTGCTTCAATAGCACCCTGAATACCTACAAACAGGACAACAAAGAACAGTGGATTGGAAGTTCCAAGCCCGGAAGCAATGTTCTGGATGTATTCTGTATGGAAGAAGAACAGTACCAGGGAACTCATAAACAGCAGGGTGTTTAACAGCGGGCAGGAAAGGCTTGCAATAACGAAAGCTCCGTTTTTGGAAACTTTCTTAAGAGCAGCGAAGATCAGGCCGCACAGCCATCCCTCCAGGATACGGGGAACTAATAAAGTAAATAAAAGACCAAATGGGTTGATCTGTAATAAAGCTGCGCTGAAAGCAGAACCACCGGTAAGAGCCATAATGGCACTGGTCAGACCAAAAGCGCCGCCGCAGATGGCGCCGGCTGTTGGACCAAGGATAATGGCGCCTACAGCAACAGGCACAGTTAAAAAGGTAATGGTAAGTCCCGGGGTACGCAGATAACCAAGAGGTGAAAATGCCATGACAAAGATAATGGCAACCATAAGGGCTAACTTCACCATAAAAGTGGTCCGTGAACGGGACATCTCAGAAGTTACTGGGTTTGCAGTTGTTGTTTTCATTGTGTTCTCCTTTTTCGCTGATAAAACGGCACTGGTTCTATCTGCATATCTGCAGTTTCACAGCTCCCCCTGTTTTTCAGCCTTTATTTAGTTTGTTTTGGGGATACAATGAACGGAAACTTAAGAGTAAAAAGCTCAGTTCCAGACCATAAGATCATAGAAAATCAAGTAGAATAAAGTTGTATACATGATACAGGTAAAAAGCATCTGGTTACAGCCATAAAAGGTCTGCACGGGCAAATTCCTGCAAAGTATATAATTTATAAAAAGGTCTGATCATGATACATTTTCCTAAGAATAACGTTCAAATTTAATATAGCATAAATCTGGAAAACAGCAAGTTTTTATGCAGGTACAAAGGAAAAAAGCATAAAGCTGGCAGTACATTTGACAGAAAATCCAGTAGCATTTCAGGGTAAATGTGGTTATAATGTAATGGGTGCCGAAAAAAACAAGCGCCGCGAAAGCGGCATTTGTTTTTTTCAAGCCCATTAACGAACAACCCGTCTGCGAAGCAGACAGTAGAGCGCGTAGAAAGGACACACCATGTATCAAATAGATTTCACCACCCCGATCCACATCCATTTCATCGGCATCGGCGGTATCAGTATGAGCGGTCTTGCTGAGATCCTCTTAGAAGAAGGCTTCACTATTACCGGTTCCGACTCAAAAGAGTCCCCTTTAACCCGTCACCTGGAAGAAAAGGGCGCCAGAATTTACTACGGCCAGAAAGCCTCTAACATTGAAGCCGAGCCAGGCATCCAGGTTGTAGTCTATACTGCAGCTATCCACCCGGACAATCCGGAATTCAAGGCAGCAAAAGACAAGAACATCCCAATGCTTACCAGAGCAGAACTCTTAGGCGAATTAATGCGCAACTACAAAGAGTCTGTTGCAGTTTCCGGAACCCATGGAAAGACAACTACCACATCCATGATCACAGACATCCTGTTAGCAGCTGATACAGACCCTACCATTTCCGTAGGCGGTATTTTAAAAGACATCGGCGGCAACATCCGTGTAGGCGGACCGGACCTGTTTGTAACAGAAGCCTGCGAGTACACCAACAGCTTCTTATCCTTCTATCCAACCATAGAAGTGATCTTGAACATTGAAGAAGACCACTTGGACTTCTTCAAAGACATTAACGACATCCGTCATTCCTTCCGCTTATTTGCAGAAAAACTTCCAAAAGGCGGACTTTTAGTCATCAACAGCAGTATCGAAAACATAAACGAAATCACATCCGGCTTACCATGCCGTATCGTAACCTTCGGAAAAGACCTTTCCAGCATGTATACAGCCCAGAATATCACCTATGATGAATTTGCAAGACCTTCCTACGACCTGGTTGTCCAGGGTGAGATCGTCAACCGCATTACCTTAGGTGTAACAGGCGAGCACAATGTATACAATTCCCTGGCAGCCATTGCAGTAGCTATGGAACTGGGCATTGGCTTTGACGCTATTATGTCCGGTCTTAAAAACTTTAAGGGAACAGACCGCAGATTTGAGAAAAAAGGTGAGATCGGCGGCGTGACCATTATCGATGATTACGCACACCATCCACAGGAGATCGCGGCTACACTGTCAGCGGCTAAAAATTATCCGCACAAGAAACTGTGGTGTGTATTCCAGCCACATACCTATACCCGTACAAAGGCATTTTTAGACGAATTTGCCCAGGCGCTTTCCGCAGCAGATGAAGTGATCCTGGCAGACATCTATGCAGCCAGAGAGACAGATACCTTAGGTGTAAGCTCTGCTGATATTGCTTCCAGGATCGAAAAACTGGGAACACCAGCCCACTATATCCCATCTTTTGATGAAATTGAGACATTTATCCTTGAACATTGTATGCAGGGTGATGTGTTGATAACTATGGGGGCCGGAGATATCGTAAGAGTGGGAGAAAAGCTCCTTGGAGAGTGATGTACTCTCGATTTGTCCACAATATCCACAGCGTTTTCAACATTTTTCAGAACGAAAAAATGTGGATTTCCAGATTAACATAATATAATGTCGCACGATTTAAAAACATAAGGTTTTATGCGGAGAAGACAGGTGTATGTCAGTGTGGCAGCAGGAAAAACGGAAACCGCTGTCCACATTATCCACAATATCCACATTTGTGGATGTGTAAAAATGCACCTGTTTTCTTTTTTATGTGGATGTGTTATGATGAAAACAATGAGGAGTGGTAAGGATGAGCAGGATTTTTAAGGACCGGTTAAGTACAGGTGTGACCCCTGTAGCCGATGCATTTATTGATAATTATATGGCAGCTGCCAACGGGGAGTATGTAAAAGTTTATCTTTACATTCTTCGCCATCAAAACCAGGAAGATCTGACGTTAGAACAGATCGCAGATGCCCTAAACCATACAGAAGCAGATGTAAAAAGAGCCATTAATTACTGGCAGAAAGCCGGGGTCTTAGAAAATGTACAGGATAATACCTTGGAAGGTATATCAGCAGAACAAAATCGTACTAGCTGGTCTATAGATATAGAAGTACCCCCGGCGGCATCAAAGGAAACAGCTGCATCCCAGGCACCTGTTTCAGCTCCTGCCTATTCTGCAGAACAGGTAAGCCGTTTAAATAAGGATGAGGAATTTTCACAGCTTTTATACATTGCACAGAAGTTTTTAAACAAAGCGTTTACGCCCAGGGATTGTCAGGTATTTGCCTATCTTTATGACACTCTCGGTATGAATATCGGCTTGTTAGAGTATCTGGCAGAATACTGTGCCCAGAATGGCCATACATCGGTGCGCTATCTGGAAACAGTAGCCTTAAACTGGCATGAAAAAGGAATACGCACAGCCGAAGAAGCCCAGGAATACAGTACTGCGTATACAAAAGACGCTTTTGCGGTCATGAAAGCTTTTGGTTTAAACAGCCGCAAACCGGCAGTCCCAGAGCAGAAGATCATGGAAAAATGGTTTAAGGATTATGGCTTTGACCGTGAACTGGTCTTAGAAGCATGCAGTCGTACCATTAATGCGATCCATACCCCAAGTTTTCAGTATGCAGACTCCATTCTTACAGACTGGAAGAAAGCGGGCGTGAAAACCTTAGCAGATGTAAAGGGAATGGATGCCCGCAGGGCGGAACGTGCCCAAAATGGTGCTGTTAAGCGGCTTCAGAGTTATGGAAACGGGGCAGCAGCACAAAATAACAGAAAAACTTCCCAAAATCAGTTTCACAATTTTAAACAGAGGGATACAGATTATGACGCCCTGATGCTTCAGAATGTGAAAGAATGGATGGACAGTCCGGAATAATAAGGAGACAGACTTATGGCATTGAGCAATTCTCAGTATGACGCCATTATGAGAGAATATGGAAAACAGCAGATGGAAAACCAGCACAGTCAGGAAGCGCGGAAAAAAGAGATCTATCAAAAAGTTCCGGCTGTAAAGGAATTAGAGGCAGAGATCGCGGAGCGGTCCGTTGCCTGTGCCAGAAAACTTTTAGAGGGAAATCAGGAAGCAATCTACGAACTTCGGGAAAAGCTGGCAGATCTGAAGGAACAGAAGGCCCTTCTTATCAAGGCAGCTGGTTATTCGGATGATTATTTAGAACTCCATTACCGCTGTAAAGACTGCAGGGATACCGGCTGGGTGGATGGCCACAAGTGCCATTGCTTTTTGCGGGCCCAGATGAAACTGCTTTATGCCCAGTCTAATCTGGAACGTGTGCTGGAACAGGAAAATTTTGATCATCTTACATTTCAGTATTATGATAACAGCCAGATCATTCCGGAGATTGGTATGACCAATGCAGATTATATGCGCCGGGTGGGAAAAAGCTGTATGGAATTTGCACAGAATTTTGACAGTCACCAGGACAACCTGCTTTTTACAGGAAGCACAGGAGTGGGAAAAACATTTCTCACCAACTGCATTGCCAGAAAGCTGATGGATACCTATCATTCCGTGATCTATTTTTCTGCCAGTGATCTCTTTGAAGTGTTTTCAAGAAACAAATTTGATTATGATCAGGCAGAAGAGATGAAGGACACTTACCGGTATATCCTGGATTGTGACCTTCTGATCATTGATGATCTGGGAACCGAATTAAACAACAGTTTTACTTCCTCCCAGTTATTTTACTGCATCAATGAGAGAATGAATATGAACCGTTCCACTATCATTTCCACCAATCTTTCCCTGACCCAGCTGCGTGACTCCTATACGGACCGTGTGACTTCCCGTATCATGCGTTACCGTATTATCCCTCTTTACGGCAGGGATATCCGTCTGTTAAAAAGATAACCCTTAAGATATCTTGACGGATACAAACGAAAAATGGTATAAAGATATATGCTGGCATTCGTATGAGATAACAAGGCAATGCCGGTTAAAACAGGAGGATAAATATCATGTTATATGAGGAAAAAATCATTGAAACAATTCCGGTAGGTCCTTTAGGCCTTATTCCTTTAAAGAGCTGCACAGGTCTTGGAAAAAAGGTGGACGATTATCTGGTAGAGTGGAGAAGAGAGAGAGAAAGCGAACATAAGTCAACTATCGCATTTTCCGGATATCAGAGAGATTCCTATATTCTGGAAGCAAACACACCAAGGTTTGGTTCCGGTGAAGGAAAAGGAACAATTGAAGAATCTGTCAGAGGTGATGACCTCTATATTATGGTAGATGTATGTAATTACAGTCTGACCTATTCACTGTTTGGAATGACAAATCATATGTCTCCAGATGATCATTTCCAGGATCTGAAGAGAATTATCGCTGCAGCAGCAGGCAAGGCACGCAGAATTAACGTTATCATGCCATTCCTGTATGAAAGCCGTCAGCATAAGCGTTCCGGAAGAGAGTCCTTAGACTGTGCAATGGCTCTTCAGGAACTTGTAAATATGGGTGTTGAAAACATCATTACTTTCGATGCACATGACCCAAGAGTACAGAATTCAATTCCGTTAAAGGGATTTGAGACTGTACAGCCGATCTATCAGTTCTTAAAGCATCTGTTAAAGAATGAGCCGGATCTGCAGATCGACAGCGACCACATGATGGTCATCAGCCCGGATGAAGGCGGTACCAGCCGTGCCATCTACTTCGCAAATATGCTGGGACTGGATATGGGTATGTTCTATAAGCGCCGTGATTACACCAAGATCGTAAACGGCAGAAACCCGATCGTTGCTCATGAGTTCTTAGGTTCCAGCGTAGAAGGAAAAGACGTACTGATCATTGATGATATGATCTCTTCCGGCGAGAGCATGTTAGATGTTGCAAAGGAATTAAAGCGCAGAAAAGCAAGAAAAGTATTTATCTGTGCTACTTTCGGTCTGTTCACCGGCGGACTTGCAAAGTTTGACCAGTATTATCAGGATGGTCTCATTGACCGTATCCTTACTACCAACCTGGTATACCAGACACCAGATCTGTTAAGCAGACCATACTATATTGATGTAGATATGAGCAAGTACATTGCCCTTATCATTGATAACCTGAACCATGACGCATCCTTAAGCGATCTGCTGACACCTACCAAGAGGATCAACAAGCTTCTTGAAAGATATAAAGAGCAGCAGGCAGCTAAAAACAGCGAAAATAATGCTTAACCAGGAGCGCTGATCCAGTTATATAACATATAAGTTTACAGGGGCTGTGACAAAATAGCAGGAAACAAGCTGTTTTGCATGGCCCCTTTTGGCAGAAAGTTGGAAAAAAGATATGAGGGAAAAATGGTTTCGGGAACATATCTGGTGGATGAGTTTTATCCTCAGCCTGATGGTTGTATGGGTCCATTCAGAAAATGTTGATCTGTTTTTAGGTGAAATAGGAAGGGAAAGCCTGGTTTACAGGCTGGAGTTCTTTTTCGCTCAGACCTTAGGACAGATCGCAGTTCCCGGCTTTTTCATGATCTCTGCCTATCTTTTTTACAGAAATTTCCAGTTTTCAAAAACAGTTTCCAAATGGAAGAGCCGGTGCAAAAGCCTTCTTCTTCCTTATGTTTTGTGGAATATTCTTTATTATCTGGGTTACGTTGTAGTCACAAGGCTTTCTTTTGTGAAAAAGATCATTGGAAAAGAGCCGGTTGCTTTTGGTTTAAAAGAACTGTTTCAGGCGGTAGCATATTATAAATATAATCCCGTGTTCTGGTATCTGTTCCAGCTGCTGCTTTTAGTGGTTCTGGCGCCTTTTCTGTACTGGATCATCTGCCGGAAATGGAGCGGTCTGTTATGGTTGCTCCTTCTTATAACTGCTCTGTGGAAAAATGTAAGTTTACCCATCTTAAATCTGGATGCTCTGTTCTACTACAGTGCAGCCGGGTATGCTGTGCTTTTTTCTGAAAAGGTGGAAGGAGAAAATACATCTTCCGGGAAAAAAATCTGGTTTGCCATTCTTATTCTTTGCTGGCTTACCCTATGGTTTCTTGGAAGACCTGGAGCAACTTTACATTTTACACCGGTCCATACTGTTCTGACCCGTTTACTGGGAGTGCTTATTTTCTACAGTATTTTAAAAGAAATACCCTTCAGACCAGCCACTTCTACAGTAAAAAACAGCTTTTTCCTTTATGCCATCCATTTTCCATGGGCCCGTTTCTTTAACAAAGCCGGAGCTGTACTTTTTAAAGGAAATCAGGGGGCTGCAGCAGTATTTTTCCTGACTATGCCTTTTCTGATCCTTGGTATAAGCAAGGTCCTGGGAGAGCTGTTAAAACATACAGTTCCCGGAATTTATGAAATTCTTTCCGGCGGCCGCGGACAGTAAAATGCCTGATATTGTGCATTGATGATAAATTTTTTATATAAGAAAGATGAAAGGTTGTACTTTTTTTATGAATATGTTAAAATCAGTATAAGATGTATTATAACAACTATGTTCTTGTTACAAGGACAGAAATGAGGGAATGATATGGCTATTAATAAAGAATATTCTACTCCATTGTATCAGCAGCTTGTGGATTCAGTAAAAGCACAGATTAGAGATGGCATTTTAAAAGAAGATGACCGTTTAGGCTCAGAGCAGGATATCAGCAGAGAATATAATGTCAGCCGTATCACGGTGCGTAAAGCATTCGAGATCTTGGCAGACGAAGGCTATGTAACAAAACGTCAGGGAATCGGAACTTTCGTTTCAGCCAGGAAATTAAATAATTTTAACGAAGGGCAGATGAGAGGATTTACAGAAATGTGTATTAAGGATGGTAAGGTACCGTCTTCAGAATTGATATCTGCAGGATGGGTCAGTAATTTGCCGTCTATCAGCCATCACCTTCATGTCCCAGAGGAAGAACCGATTTTAAGAGTGCTTCGTGTACGCAAATGTGATGGGGTACCTGTGATGGTGGAAGATGGTTATTTTCCGAAACGTTTTTCTTATTTGATGAGCGAAGATCTTTGTGGTTCTACGTTTGAAATATTCCGTCGACACGGGACGGAACCAAGCCATTTTAGTAAAATTATGGATATTTGCTATGCTACAAAGTTCGAGGCACAAAAGCTGGAAGTGCGTGAACGTCAGGCATTGATTTTACAGAAAGATATGGCATTTGATCAAAATGGGGATGCGATTCATTATACAAAGTTGGTAATCAATCCGGAACGGTATAAATTAACAATTATAATGTGATCTTTATAAAATAAAAATAAAGGTGAATTTAGTAAAGTAAAAGGAATAGATATCGTAAGTTACAAAATTGATAACTTTACGGTATCTTTTTTTATACCTTGACACTGCAAAATGCACAAAAAATAATAATTAAATACCACAAAAATCACAAAAATGTAAAAACGCTATTGCCAAACATTATATAACGTTATATAATGACATCAAGCTGATACGAGATGTATCTAGAACAGAAACAAGATGTTATAAAAAGAAAGTGAGGGTAATATGGTAAAATTTGCAGCAGCAGGTTATGTATGCGTTGATTATTATCCGGATTTTAACAATCGTTATTACATAACGGGTAATGGGGTAGATGTGCTATTCAATCTGCTGGACATAAAAAAAGGAAAAGATATGGAAGCATCCATTATTTCCGCTGTATCTGATGATGAATACGGAAAAGAAGCGGTAAAAATGTTCCACGAAAGAAATATCGATTGCTCTCATCTGGAAGTAATACCAGGAGGTATGACACCAAGAGTACCTTTACATTTGGTGGACAATGACCGGGTACACGGAACTCCTGTACGGGGGATCATGCAGGATTATGAGTTTTCAGAAGAAACTCTGGAATATATCTGCCGCCATGATATGATGCACAGTGATTTTACGGGACGTTTAAATCACAGGTTGGGAGATATACGAAAAAGTGGTACAAAAGTATTTTTTGATCTTGGGAATAATCTGAAACATCCTGATTTGGAAGAGGTGATTCAAAATATTGACTGTGGTCTGGTATCTTTTGGGAATGACTTTGAAGAAGGAAAAGCATTTCTTAAGTATGCACATTCAAAAGGTGTAAAACTGATGATCGCTACATTTGGAAAGCTTGGTTCTATTGCCTATGACGGTTCAACATTTTATAAAGGCGAGATCGTTCCCGTGGAACATGTTGTAAATACGGTAGGTGCAGGTGATTCTTATTTTGCAGGATTTATAAGCGGCATAATAGACGGAAAGAGTATACAGGAATGTATGAGAAGAGGCGCTGAACAATCCGCAAAAGTGATTTCTACATTTAATCCATATCTGTAAAAAATATGAAAAGGAGTATAAATTTATGATTATTGATATTCATGCCCATCCTGTTCTGCTTGATGTAATTAATGAAGATCCGGAAGATTTGAGCTTTCGTAAGCAGCAATTTGGAGTATTCAAATCAGGACGTAATCCTATTGAATTTGAGAAACTTTTAATTGATGATGCAAGGATTGATAAAGTTGTATGGCTTCCAGAAGATTATTCCACCCAGATGGGAAGACCTATTGTCAGCAATGAAGAAATGGAAAAGATCGTAGCTTCCTGTCCTGACCGTTTTATTGGATTTGCAAGTGTAGATCCCAGAGATCCAAAGGCAAAAGAAAAATTAACATATGCTTTTGAAACACAGAAGCTTTCTGGACTTAAGTTAAATCTTTCACGCCTTCACATGTATGCAGACGATCCGCTGCTGGCACCGCTTTATGAAGTTTGTGAGGAGCATAACAAACCAATCATGTTCCACGCTGGTTACAGTTGGGAACCGGATACTCCTTCCAAGTATTCAGAACCGATCCTTTTTGAAGATGTAGCAGTCAATTATCCTAACCTTCGCTTCTGTTTGGCTCACATGGGATGGCCATGGTGGGAAGAGACCATCATGATGTTAATGAAATATCCAAATGTATATGCGGATACTTCCATGGTCTATATGGATTCACCGAGAAATTATTACAGCCATCTGTTTTCTGTCAATATGAATTTAAATTGGCTTCAGAACTGCTTCCAGGATAAGGTTATGTTTGGTTCCAACAATCCACGTTTCCGCCATGTAAGAAGTCTGGATGGTATCCTGAACCTGCCGCTTCGTGAAGATGTAAAAAAAGCTATTCTTGGAGAAAATGCAATTCGCTTTTTAGGACTGGAGGATTAACATGGTAAAACTGTATGAAAACGAAGTTGTGACAAAACATGAATTTGAAATGATCAACATCACAAATGAAGTGAAAAAAGCTGTAGCAGACAGCGGGATCAAAAACGGAATGGTTGCTGTTATCACCAAACATACAACTACCGGAATTATGATCAACGAAGCACTTCCTTGTGTAGAAAAAGATATAGAAATGCAGCTGGAACGCATTGTTCCAAAAGATTTTCCTTACGTACATACCCATATGCTTCCAACTTATGGAACCTGTTCAGGAAATGCCCCGGGTCATTTAAAGTCCATGCTGGTAGGAAATCACTGTATTTTCCCGGTGATTGACGGGAAAATGATGACGGGCGGAGAACAGAACATATATTTTGCGGAACTGGATGGTTTACAGATCCGTCATTATTTCATTGAGGTAATGGGGGAATAGCATTTTTGTAAGGAGTGACCAATATGATCTTTGGACTGAATTTTACATTTTTATCAAAATATTGGTTCTATTATATGGACGGCTTAAAAGTAACGCTTCAGCTGGCATTCTGGACTTTGATCCTTTCCAGTATAGTTGGTGTGATCATGGGTATGATCCGTGTGCAGAACTATAAAATCATAAGTACGATCATTGACTGGTGGATTAATTTTATCCGCGGTGTTCCTATTATGGTACAGATATTCATTGTGTACTACGGGATCGCAACGTCGCTTCCACAGTTCTGGGCGGCAGTTGTATCTTTGACAGTCAATAGTTCTGTGTACATTGCAGAACATACAAGAGCCGGAATGCAGGCGGTAAACAAAGGCCAGATGGAAGCTGCCAGATGTATTGGAATGTCCAAACTACAGGCGAACTTTTACATCATCATTCCACAGGCAATTAAAAATGTACTCCCGTCCCTGTGTAATGAATTCATCCTTCTTATTAAAAATACGTCCATTGTATCCGTTATTGCACTTCATGAGCTGACCTATACATCAAATTCAGTACGTGCTAATACGTTCCTGGCATTTGAGCCGTTGATCGTAACTGCCTTTATTTATTTTGTGATCACCTATGTCTTAAAGAAACTGGTAGGAATACTGGAGAGGAGGCTGCGTGCACATGACTGATCAGAGAGAAGCCGTGATCCAGGTAAAAGGATTAAAGAAAAATTTTGGAAGTCTTGAAGTGTTAAAAGGCGTAGATATGAAGGTTCTGAAAGGGGAAGCAGTGGTAGTGATCGGTCCGTCCGGCTCCGGAAAATCCACATTGCTGCGCTGCTTAAACCTTTTAGAAACACCTACAGGCGGTGATATCCTGTTTCACGGACAGTCTATTTTAAGAAAAGATCTGAAGTTAGATGAGTATCGTGAAAAATTTGGAATGGTGTTCCAGCTATTTAATCTGTTTGAAAATTTAAGTGTACTGGACAATGTGACCATCGGTCTGCGAAAAGTAAAAAAAATTCCCAAGGAACAAGCTGAAAAAAAGGCTATGGAGCTTTTAAAGCAGGTAGGCCTGGAAAGCAAGGCAGATGTGTATCCATCCAAACTTTCCGGTGGCCAGAAGCAGCGAGTAGCCATTGCAGGTGTGATGGCTATGCATCCGAAATGCATCGTCATGGATGAGCCGACGGCCATGCTGGATCCTCATGGACGAAAAAGCGTCATTGAGATGGCAAAGAAGCTTAATAAAGAAGAAGGGATCACGGTGATCCTGATCACTCATTATATGGAAGAAGTGATCGAGGCAGACCGGATCTTTGTCATGGATGATGGAAAACTGGTTATGGAAGGAACTCCGAAGGAAGTATTTTCCAAAGTGGAGAAGTTAAAGGAATTGAGGCTGGATGTGCCGCAGGCAACTCTGGTGGCTCACGAACTGCAGCAGAGAGGAATTCCGCTTCCAGATGGAATATTGAACAATGAAGAACTGGTGGATGAATTATGTCGATTGAAATCAAAAATGTAAATTATCTGTATTC
>OGEG01001705.1_pt1 | contig 13599 bp, 8 predicted proteins | sample 1570621 | NCBI WGS metagenome assembly OGEG01 (sample SAMEA2582130, study PRJEB24529) | metagenome | biome: Human gut stool | place: China | collected 2011 | reverse complement strand
TCAACCTTTTGACCCTCGGAAACTATCGGGCGCTGATTTATGCATGTGCCCTGGTTAGAACGCATAAATTTGATTATGTCATAATGGTCAACCGAACCGTCATCCGTAGTGATTTCAACAGTTTCCGCATCAGCCTTGGTTACGGTACCGGCGCGCTTTGCGAGAACTACGGTGCCCGAATCGACCGCCGCCTTGTATTCCATACCGGTTCCTACTATAGGAGACTCGGTTGTGAGAAGCGGAACCGCCTGTCTCTGCATGTTTGAACCCATAAGTGCACGGTTTGCGTCGTCGTTCTCAAGGAAAGGAATCATTGCGGTTGCAACGGAAACTACCATCTTCGGCGATACGTCCATGTAGTCGGCTTCCGAAGCCTCAATCTCCATAAACTCGTCACGATAACGGGCATTGACCTTTTTGCGCTTGAATTTGCCGTTTTCGTCGAGAGGCTCGTTAGCCTGAGCTACCATGTAGTTATCCTCGACGTCTGCGGTCATATAGGTGACCTCATCAAGTACCGTTCCCGTTTCCTTATCTATGCGGCGGAACGGAGCCTCGATAAAGCCGTATTTATTGATTCTTGCAAAGGTTGCAAGATAAGAGATAAGTCCGATGTTCGGTCCTTCGGGGGTCTCTATGGGGCACATACGGCCGTAGTGGCTGTAATGAACGTCACGAACCTCGAAGCCTGCACGGTCACGTGAAAGACCGCCGGGACCGAGAGCGGAAAGTCTTCTCTTATGAGTAAGCTCTGCGAGGGGGTTTGTCTGATCCATGAACTGAGAAAGCGGAGACGAACCGAAGAACTCTTTTATAGCCGCCATAACGGGGCGAATATTTATCAAAGCGGCGGGAGTTACCTTATCGGGCTCCTGCGCCTGAAGAGTCATTCTTTCTTTTACAACTCTCTCCATTCTGGAAAAGCCTATTCTGAACTGATTCTGAAGAAGCTCGCCGACGGAACGGATACGACGGTTGCCGAGATGGTCTATGTCATCCGTTGTACCTACGCCGTCCGCAATGCAGTTGAGGTAGTTGATAGAAGCCATTATATCATCAATTATGATATGCTTCGGAATAAGGTCGTCGCAACGAGCCGAAAGCTCCTCGGAAAGTGCATCCTTATCGTCGCCGCACTTTTCGAGCACTTCCTGAAGCACGGTAAAGCGTACCTTCTCGTTAATGCCGATATCCTCAAGCTCAGCCTCTGTGAACATGGGAACATACTCGCCGATGTCAACCATACCGTTTGAATAGACCTTAACGGTTTTATCCTCCGGAGTTACTATAACGGCGGTATTAACGCCCTCCTGCTCTATTCTGTAAGCAAGCTCGGGGGTTATGGTTTCGCCAGGCTCCGCAAGTATCTCACCGGTAAGATTGCTGATAATCGGTTCATCAGCCTTAAAGCCGGCTATGCGAGCGGAGATTGCAAGCTTTTTATTGTATTTATAGCGACCTACTCTTGAAAGGTCATATCTGTGCGGATCGAAGAAGAGATTATCAATCTGTGCCTGAGCAGTCTCGAGTGTGGGAGGCTCGCCGGGACGCAGTCTCTTGTATACTTCGATAAGAGCCTGCTCGGTATTTATGGTAGTATCCTTTTCGAGAGTAGCCTTGATTCTCTCGTCATAGCCGAAAAAGTCAAGTATCTCTTCGTTTGAGGAAAGTCCGAGTGCTCTGATAAAGGTAGTGATGTAAATCTTTCTGTTCTTATCAATTCTTACATAAAACAGGTCGTTCTGGTCAGTTTCGTACTCGAGCCATGCGCCTCTGTTGGGGATAACGGTAGTCGAGTAGAGCTCTTTACCCGTTTTATCATGCGTCATACCATAGTACACGCTGGGAGAACGGACAAGCTGCGAAATGATAACGCGCTCCGCACCGTTGATTACGAAGGTACCGCTGTCTGTCATGAGCGGGAAATCGCCCATATAGACTTCGCTTTCTTTAATTTCGCCCGTTTCTTTGTTGAGCAGCCTTGCAGTAACTCTTAAAGGAGCAGCATATGTCGCGTCCCTCTCTTTACATTCCTTGACGGTATATTTGGGAGCATCGTCCATTCTGTAATCGACAAAGCTCAAAACAAGGTTGCCGGAATAGTCCGTAATATCTGCGACATCGCGGAATACTTCCTTCAGACCTTCGTCAAGAAACCATTGATAGGAATTTTTCTGTACCTCGATGAGGTTGGGCATCTCCATTACCTCATTGATTTTAGAAAAGCTCATGCGTGTGTTTCTTCCGAGTTTTACTGGTTTGACATTCACCATAGGGCTTATCACTCTCCGTTCGCAAAATTATTCCAAACGCCGACCGCAAAAATCAAGGGTATTGACAAATTGCAACCCGGCGGGAGATTACTATAATAATTGATTGTGATATGCTATTGATTTAATTGATTTTTTGTGATAAACTACTAATACAAAAAAACGACAAGAGCATATGCTTCCATTTTATAGCAGTTTATTATTATATGCTTGTCAATGGCATATGTCAAGTCTTTTTTGATTATTTTCGGAGATGTTATTGTATTATGTTGAATTTTGAAGAGCTTTCGCACAAGCTCTTTTCTCTTGTCATTTTCAGAAATCTGTTAAATGACGATGTCATCAAGTCGTTCACCGAGCTTGCCGATGAACAAAAGAGCGAAAAAGAAGAGGTTTACTTATATGCCGATTTTCTCTCGAAGCTATTTGCGGAAACCGATAATTTTTCAAAATATGTTTTAAACGCCGTTCTTGAGGACGAAAACGCTTACATATTAAAGTACGGTCACAAAAAGCTCGGCAGCCATTATGACGAGGCTCTGAATATGGAGCTTGACACGCTTAACGAATTGGCAGCCGTACGGTCGGACGATGTTAAAAAGAGCCTGCGTCTCGAAAATGAGTCTCTCCCCGGCTGGACTACCGAAAAAGCCGATATAAAAAGCATTTATCTCTCCAGAATAAAAAACATATCCAAAACCGGATACGGCATATGGGCAAAATACCACGTCTTTATCATTAAAAACGGTGATATTGTACCTGTTAAATACCCCGACACGCAAAAACTTTCGGATTTTTCCGGTTACGAGCGTGAGCGCAGCGAGGTAATTGATAACACAAAGGCTCTTTTAAAGGGAGAACCGTGCAATAATGTTCTTTTATACGGCGACGCCGGAAGCGGTAAGAGCAGTACCGTAAAAGCAATAGCGAACGAATTTAAGGATGACGGTTTGAGACTTATCGAGGTTAAGAAAAATCAGCTATATTCCCTGCCTGACATAATGGACAGAATATCGGGCAATCCGCTTAAATTCATAATATTTATAGATGATTTGAGCTTCACCAAAAACGATGAGGACTTCGGTGCGCTGAAGGCTATTTTGGAGGGCAGCGTAAACGGCAGGGCCAAAAACATAGCGATATACGCAACATCAAACCGCCGTCATCTCGTCAAGGAGAGCTTTGCCGACCGTGACGGAGACGATGTTCATATTCAGGACACGATGCAGGAGCTTACAAGCCTTTCGGCAAGATTCGGCTTGCAAATCACGTTTTCAAGGCCGGACAAAAATCTGTATTCGGGCATTGTTGTTGAACTTGCAAAAAAATACGGCATAAATATGCCGGAGGACAAGCTTATAATGAAAGCGGAGGCTCACGCTTTGAGAGCCGGCGGCAGAAGTCCGAGGACCGCAAGGCAATTTATAGAATATCTCGCATACAAGCAGGATACGGAAAAGGAATAAGCTGTTATTAATTTGTTTGTATAAATTCAGTATAAAAAGATTGGAGAAGAAAATGGAGATTAAAAAAAGATACGATTGGGAAAATCCCGCCGTTATCAAGAGAAACAAAGAGGACGGCCACGTTATCGCATTTTCTTATGATAATGCGCTCGACGCCGCGGAAAGAAAAGAGTCACCTTACAAGGTAACTCTTAACGGAAAATGGAAATTCCATTGGCAGATGGGCATAGACAACTGTCCGCCTGATTTTTATGAGCCGAGCTTTGATGATTCAGATTGGCGATACATAACCGTTCCGTCGGTTTGGCAAACGGAGGGTACGGGCAGTGCTCCGTATTACTATGCAAGTACTTTTCCGAGGGCTATCAGCCGTCAAAAGAGCAAAATTCCCTGCATTGATCACAATATGCAGGAAATCGGTCTTTACAGACGCGCATTTACCCTACCCGAAAACTTCGACGGAAAAGAAATATTTTTACACTTCGGCGCAGCCAAATCCGCAATCGAGGTATATATAAACGGAAGCTTTGTAGGTTATTCTCAAGGCTCCATGACTCCGCACGAATTTGACATCACAAAATATGTTAAGAACGGAATCAACGAGGTAGCCGTAAAATGTTACCGTTACAGCGACGCTCAGTACATAGAGGATCAGGATATGTGGCTTCTCTGCGGTCTTTACAGAGAGGTATATATCTTCGCCGAGCCCAAGACCTGTCTTCGCGACTTCTTTATAACAACCGACCTTGATAAGGATTACAAGGACAGCGATACGAAGCTTGAAGCAAAAATCATAAATTACGAAGGCGAAGACAAAGCTTCAAAGCTCAGTGCTTATATTGAAAAAGACGGCAAAAAGCAAAAGCTGGGTTCGGAGGAATTCACGGTTGCCGGAAAAGACAGCAAAACAATAAACCTTGAAGCGGTAATAAAAAACCCGCTCAAATGGAGTGCCGAAACTCCGGAGCTCTACACTCTTGTTATCGAGCTTAAAACCGGTAAAACAACAACATACAAGTCAATCCGTTTCGGTTTCAAAAAGGTTGAGATAGTAGGAGAAAAAATTCTCTTTAACGGCCAGCCTCTGATGATTCGCGGTGTAAACCGTCACGATTTCGACCCGGATCACGGTTGGGCGGTTCCGAAGGAGAGATATTATCAGGATCTCGACATAATGAAACGCTGCAACATAAATTCTATCCGCACTTCTCACTATCCTGATGATCCGTTCTTCTATGAACTTTGCGACGAATACGGTTTCTATGTTATGGACGAATGCGATATGGAAAGTCACGGCGTCCGCAGAAAGGGCGTTCCCGGAAGCAATCCCGTATGGACTAATGCGGTTGTGGACAAAATGCAGAGAATGGTACTTCGCGACAGAAACCACGCCTGCGTATTTATGTGGTCACTCGGCAATGAGGCCGGCGACGGCACAAACTTCGCTAAGATGAAGGAAGCTGCTTTGGAGCTTGACAAAACGAGGCAGTTCCACTATGAGGGCGATTTTGACCTAACAAAGAGCGACGTTATATCGAGAATGTATCCCCTCCCCGACATTATGGAAAAACTCGGCAATCGCGAGCCTATAACCATAAGCCTTTACGATAACGTTGCAAACCAGCTCGCCGCAGATTCAAAGCCCATTCCGAAAGAGGCTTACACGAAGCCCGTAATATTATGCGAATATGCGCACGCAATGGAAAACAGCCTCGGCAACTTCCAGGAATATATGGATGACTTCGAGAAATACGATAATATGTGCGGCGGATTTATTTGGGACTTCGTAGACCAGGCTCTTCGCTACAAGGCTCCCGACGGAGATCATTGGCTTTACGGTACGGACTTTGAAAAATCAGAGCCGCGCAGACCCTTCCAGCTTCCCAACACAACCGCTATGACAGGCAGTAACACATACTTCTGTGCAAACGGTATAATTGCCGCCGACAGAAAGGTTCACCCGTCGGCATATGAGGTCAAAAAGGTTTACGCCGAAATGAAGGTTATTGAAAAAGACCTTGAAAAGAAAGAATTTACCGTTAAAAATAAGCACTTATTCACCGACCTTTCGGAATTTGACCTTAAATGGACCGTAACCGCAAACGGCAAAGAGATTGAATCGGGTATTATCGACAATCTTTCGGTTCCCCCACTCTCTTCAAAGGACATCACGGTGCCGTTCTCTTCCGATAATCTTCCGAACGCCGAGTGCATTATCACATTCTCATTCCTTCGCAAAAACAAGGAGCGTTACTGCGAAAAGGGCTATGAACAGTCGTTTGACCAGATAATTCTAAAGAAGATGCCCGAAGCTCTTCCCGATAATTCAAAGGGTAAACTTCAATGCGTTCAGATAGGCACAACAGCTACAGTTCAGGGTGAAAACTTCACGGTAAAGGTTACCGACGGCAAAATAGTTTCGATGCGCTTTGACGGCAAGGAATATTTAAAAACACCATTGAAGCCGAATTACTTCCGCGCGCTTATCGACAACGACTTTTCACTTACAAACTTTGTTCCCTTCCTTATTCCGCTTCATCCGTATTACACATGGAGAACCGCAACCGATACGGCACAGGGCACAATAACAGCCATAGATGAGGGCGCAAACGGTGAAATCATCATATATGTAGACTGGGCAGTATTCTCATTCTCGGGCGTTAAATCGAAATATATTATCTATCCCGACGGCAAAATCGAGGTCAACCACGAGGGTACTCCAAAGGCCTTTACACTTCTGAGATTCGGTACGCAGATGGGGCTTATACCCGAACTCAACTACGTAAAGTGGTACGGCAGAGGTCCACAGGAAACATATATCGACCGTAAAACCGGCGGCAAAATAGCTATTCACGAGATGAGCGTTGACGACCTTGAGCACCACTATATGCGTCCGCAGGAAAACGGCAACAGAGTTGACGTCCGTTATGTCGAAATAACCGACAAGGACGGCAAGGGTCTTAAATTTACCGCTCCGTACAACACTCCGCTCGCATTCAGCGCATGGCATTACACGCAGAATGAGCTTGAGAAAGCCACACATATTCATGAGTTAAAGCACAAGGATATTACGACGTTTAACTTTGATTTAACTCAGCTCGGCGTAGGCGGAGATATGCCAGGTGACGCACACGTGCGTGAGCCGTATATACTCCATCCAAACAAGAAATATGCTTATTCCTTTACCATAGAGAGCATAAAATAATAATACGGTTTAATGATATTTACCGGAGTCGCAAAAAGACTCCGGTATTTTTTTGTTTTGCCATAGCATAGTCACATATAAAAACAAAAAAATAAATCAGGCTTGACAATATACCCCTCACGGGTATATACTCAAGATACCCCCTAAGGGTATAGAAACGAGGTGTGGTTCATGGAAAAAGAAAGGTGCTGTCACTGCTCACAGCGAAAAAAAGAGCGTTCCCCCGAGGAATATAAAAAGCTTATACACAGGCTTAACCGAATCGAGGGGCAAATCCGCGGAATAAAAGGCATGGTGGAAAACAACGCTTACTGCCCGGATATACTCATACAATCCGCCGCCGTAAACGCCGCGATAAATGCTTTTAATAAAGAACTGCTTGCAAATCACATCAGAACATGCGTTGCCGACGATATAAGGAACGGCAAAGACGAAGCGATTGACGAGCTTGTGGTTACACTTCAAAAGCTTATGAAATAAAGAAAGACGGGTAAAATATAATGAATGTTGTTTTAATAATAATTCTCATAGCAATCGTGGTATTGGCGGCGGTTTCCGGCGCGAAACACTTTAAAGGTCAGGGCGGCTGTTGCGGTGGCGGCGGAGAATTAAGACCCGAGCACAAAAAGCTCGACGGCCCCGTAACGGAAGAAAAGATAATTTCGATAGACGGAATGAGCTGCGAAAACTGCCGGAATCGCGTTGAGCGAGCTATAAACAAAATAGACGGAGCTTCGGCGAGAGTAAATCTTCGCAAAAAAGAAGCGGTTGTTTCGCTCGACAGAAAAATTGACGACGAAACGCTCAAAAACGCTGTTGAATCGGCAGGCTACAAGGCTGTTTCCGTAAAGACACGGGAGGTAAAAAAATAATGACACAGTATAACGTCACCGGTATGAGCTGTGCGGCGTGTTCTGCGAGAGTTGAAAAAGCGGTATCAAAAGTGCCCGGCGTAACGTCGTGTTCAGTCAGTTTACTCACCAACTCCATGGGCGTTGAAGGGACGGCATCGGACAAAGCTATAATATCCGCAGTACAAAAAGCCGGCTACGGAGCATCTAAGAAAGGCGGAAGTAAAGCCGCCGAGAGTGCCGATGAATCCGCACTCCGCGACACAGAAACACCAAAGCTCAAAAAGCGCCTGTTTTGGTCCGTCGGATTTCTTATAATACTGATGTATTTTTCGATGGGTCATATGATGTGGGGATGGCCCCTCCCCTCTTTTTATAACAGCAATCACGTTGCAATGGGACTTACTCAGCTTTTGCTTACCGTTATAATTATGGTAATAAACCAAAAGTTCTTTATCAGCGGTTTTAAAAGTCTGTGGCACAGAGCCCCGAATATGGATACCCTCGTAGCCCTCGGTTCAACCGCCGCATTCGTATACAGCACTTACGCTCTCTTTATGATGACAGACGCTCAGACACGCGGCGATATGCAGGCTGTAAACACCTATATGATGGACTTTTATTTTGAGTCAGCCGCTATGATTCTCACACTTATAACCGTGGGCAAGACCCTTGAGGCGCGCTCAAAGGGCAAAACGACCGACGCATTAAAGAGTCTTATGAAGCTCGCACCAAAAAGTGCGGTAATTTTAAAAGACGGCGAAGAAAAGACCGTGCCTATTGACACGGTACAAAAAGACGATATATTCTTAGTACGTCCCGGCGAGAGTATACCGGCAGACGGTGTGATAATCGAGGGTGAAAGTGCCGTAGACGAATCGGCGCTTACCGGTGAGAGCATTCCTGTAGACAAAGCCGCAGGAGACAAGGTTTCGGCGGCAACCGTCAATCGGTCGGGATTTTTGAAATGCCGTGCCATACACGTAGGTGAGGACACAACCCTATCGCAAATCATTAAAATGGTCAGCGACGCCGCAGCCACAAAGGCCCCGATAGCAAAAATCGCGGATAAGGTTTCGGGCATATTCGTCCCGGCTGTAATAATTATCGCGGTAATCACAACCGTAATATGGCTTCTGCTCGGTCACGGCGTAGGTTATGCGCTTGCACGCGGAATTTCGGTTCTCGTAATATCATGCCCGTGCGCCTTAGGTCTTGCGACTCCGGTTGCGATAATGGTGGGCAGCGGTCTCGGCGCAAAGAACGGTATTCTTTTCAAAACAGCGGCTTCTCTTGAGGAAACAGGCAGAATACAGATTGTGGCACTCGACAAGACCGGCACAATAACAAAGGGTGAGCCGAGAGTTACGGACATTATCCCAAACGGTGAAATAACAGAAAATGAGCTTCTTAAAGCTGCGGCGTCTCTTGAAAAGAAGAGTGAGCATCCGCTTGCAAAGGCTGTAATTTCATATGCGGAGAGCAAAAATATCATCTGCGACGACGTATCTATCTTTAAAGCTTTGCCCGGAAACGGCCTCAGCGGCACCGTAAACGGAAAGAATATATTCGCAGGTAATCTCAACTTCATAAAAACAAAGGCCGAAATATCGCCCGGCATCAAGGAAATTGCCGAAAGGCTGTCAGGCGATGGTAAAACTCCCCTCTTCTTTGCTCTGGATGGGAAGCTTCTCGGCATTATAGCCGTGGCAGACGTCATTAAAGACGACAGCCCTAAAGCCGTTAAAGAGCTCAGGAATATGGGAATACGCGTTGTGATGCTCACGGGCGACAACGAGCGTACCGCAAACGCAATAGGTAAATCAGCCGGTGTTGACGAAGTAATCGCAGGGGTTTTACCGAGCGGTAAAGAAGAGGCAATCAAAAAGCTCAAAAAGCTCGGCAAGGTGGCAATGGTCGGCGACGGAATAAACGACGCGCCCGCCCTTACAAGAGCCGACATAGGCGCAGGCACAGATGTTGCCATAGATGCAGCCGACGTCGTTCTGATGAAGAGTCGTCTTTCCGATGTGCCCGCAGCCATAAGGCTCAGCAGAGCGACGCTTAGAAATATACACGAAAACCTGTTTTGGGCGTTCTTCTACAACACGATAGGTATTCCGATAGCCGCCGGCGTATTTATTCCTCTCGGACTTACGCTGAACCCCATGCTCGGAGCTGCGGCAATGAGCCTTTCAAGCTTCTGCGTTGTAACCAATGCCCTGAGACTTAATCTGTTTAAGCTTCGTGACGCAAGCCACGACCATAAAATAAAAAAGCATTTAAAAAATGTAACGGAGGAATCAAAAGCTATGGAAAAGACAATTAAAATCGAAGGTATGATGTGTGGACATTGTGAAGCTGCAGTCAAGAAAGCTCTTGAAGAATTACCCGAGGTTGAGTCAGCCGAAGTAAGCCATGTAAGCGGTACCGCAAAGGTTACTCTTAAAGGTGAAATCGACAATGACGTTCTCAAGAAAGCCGTTGAGGACAAGGATTACAAGGTTATCGGAATAGAATAATCATGTAAAAAAAAAGAACCGTGAAGTCATAAGACCTCACGGTTCTTTTTTGCAATTCTGCAAAATTATCTCTTAATGTCGTCCCAAGCAACACCGTCTATGTGGAACAGCTCGTCAAAGTCGTAACGGTTGTTCTCGTCTTTTCTGTGGTTCGGATACCAAACCTGAGCAAAGAACGGGTTTGTCTTGGCGATAGCATCATAATCCCAAGCCTTATGCGGGATATAGCACTCGGGGCACCAATGTCCGCCGAGAAGTATAAGAGCGGGGCTTGCTTCGAATTCTGCGCCGCAGTGGCCGCATTTCCATTTAAGCTTAGTAGCCATATCACCCTTTGTCATTGTCTCGGAGAGACACTCGCCGCCGCGGAATTTAGCAGCCTGCTTCATATCCTCAATGTCAAGCTCTGCTTCGGGCTTTGTCTCATCATAACCGTGGTCAAGCTTAAACTGCTCAGCCGCGCTGTTATCCTTATCGAACTTGATGAGGTCGAAATCTTCCCACTTTGACGGAATCTTCTTCCACTCGTCCATGCCGCCGAAGTAGATGTCAAGACGCTGCTTGTTGTTCTTTTCAACCCAGTCAAGAGTACCGAAGTCCGGAGTCTTGGCAATCTTCTTCATAAAGGGCTTCGCGCAAGCTGCAACGAGGTTCTTCGGAAGATATCTCGGAATTTTGAAGTAGAATTCAACCTGATCTGCAAGACGGTTGAAGTAATCCTTAACGGGGAGGTTCTCACGGAAGTGAAGGAAGTTTTCAAGCTTATCGCCGTCTGCATAGAACTGACCGTGGAAGTTCTTCGTTGTAAACCAGTTGGGGTCAAAGAGCTTTTCGGGGCCTGCAAGACCGAGAGTACCGAGAAGAAGGCACTCAAACTCATAGTTTGAAATTCTGTATTCCTTACCTGAACCTATATTGTAGAAGTGATTCCAGAAATCGGAACCGAGGTTGCCTTTTGCATCTTCATCGCAGAGGTTGGCAAGCAAACGGCCCGAATCCTCAACGGTGCACCACTCAAGAACGCCGTTGATCGGAACGTGGAACATAATAGGATCCATATTTTTAAGAATGTTGGGATAAAGTATGCCAGACTGACGCATAACAACCCAATTCTTAATACCGCTCTCAACGAATACACGCTCTGCTATGCACTTAGAAACAGCATAATGGTCATATACCGAAACCTTGAGCGGATCGCCGCAACGTCCCCAATGGATAGGATAGTTACGACCGCCTGTTTCGGCAACGGTGCCTATGTAGCAGACCTTAACTGCGTCGGGATCCGGCTGAGCAAGAACTGCCTTGCAGATATTCTGAGCAGCACCTATATTTGTTTTCTGTGTTCTGTACGGTTTCCAGTCAGCTGCCGGAGAAACCATACCGCCTACATGAAGAATATAGTCAGAACCTGTTACTGCGTTGAGAACATCCTCATAGTTTGTAAGATCGCCCCAAACTATTCTGACTGAAGGATCATTTTCAAAATCCTTGAATTTAACACGGTTTTTTTCACTTCCGCGAAGTAAAAGAACAAGATTAAACTTATCTTTCTTAGCGTAAAGTTCCTTAAAACCGTGGAAACCCATATGACCGGAGGCACCGGTCAGCATTACGGTTTTTTTAGCTCCCATATTGTTCCACCTCATTTAAATCATAGTGCTTTTATTATAACATTTTTATGTACAATGTCAACAAAAGAGTAAAAAAATCAATATATTCTGTAAACAGATATTTATTTTCACAAAGAAACGCGTGCATTTTTTAACAGCGACGTTTAACTCAATATGTATCACGGCGGAATTCAACCTTTACAGCTCACACCGTTAAAAGCACCGCCGTCAAATGTACATTTTTACCTTGGCACAAAGGAACTCATAAAAATCATCATACAGCTCCTTTGAGATTTTACCGGGATACGTCATAATTTTAAGTTCAAAATCAGAGCCTCCCCTTGTGTAAGCCGGTGCAAAATGCTCAAAGTCGTTTAATGTAAATCCGTTTCGCTCATAAAATCCGCGACGGCGAACGGATATTTCATCCTTCGGCGGGTCGATTTCCAAAATAATGGTTTTATTGCAGCCTTGCAGCATCGAGAGTGTGCGCTCTCCGTACTTGCGGTTGCGCTTTTCGGATAAAATACAAAAATGCTCAATATATATAAAGCTGTCGGTATCCCAATAAAGCACTTCGCCTATAAATTCGCCATCATCATATATAAGGTCAAAATGGAACTGCTCATCATACATGGCCCTCTGCTGTGCGTCATATGACCTCTGCTCGTATTTCGGGAAGCTTTTTTCATAGAGCCTCATTGCGGTATCAAATATTTTTCCACTGCTGTCTCTCAAACGTATAAGCTCCATATAATTCTCCTTATAATCAGTATTTTTGCAGGCGGTTTTATCTTATATCGCCCTACAAACATATTTTTAATAATATATATTTTATCATAAAAACGGTATTCGGACAAGACGTCATCGAATGACACAAAGTGTGCAGCTTAAGCTGTCGGATAAAATTATTTGTTGAGAAAATTTTTGCAATCAGTAACTTATTCATAATTATTCATCACAACCTAACTGCTGAAATACCTTTTTAATCTTAGGATATTGAATAGCAATCCAGTCAACCATTTCTTCATTTTTTGCCCAGCAGTCAACCCCATCACTGCTTGAAGTTAATCCCCCTCGTCGAAAGGCAAACATAAATGGTTACCGTTAACAGCTTTGGTTCACTACCACTCTGTTTCGGTTTATTATTTAACTTTTTCAAATACATTTTTGCATTTGCTGTTTTCATCCTGCGCGGTATGACGGCAGCAAGCCCTTACGGGCTGAGAAAAGCGAAAAGTGAAAAGAGGAATGTTGTATAATAAAAAAATACAGCACAAATTGCTAATAATATCCCGCAGTGTATGGCAGGAGCTTGTCCCTGCCGAGGGAATTTACAAATATATTAACTGTAATTATCAAACGGAAAAATATATTGTACTGTAGAGATAGACCTTACGGTTGTCTGTTGCCAAATGTTTTTCCGCATTCTACGATTCATAGGTTGCCTTATTAGGCTTTTAATGCTATTCTTTAGGTAAAATAAAAGGCGGTGTTTTTATGGATGCAACAAAATGCGGCGCGTTTATAGCAAAATTACGTAACGAAAGAGAAATGACACAAAAAGATTTGTCAGAGGTATTGAACGTTTCTGACAAAGCAATTTCTCGTTGGGAAACAGGAGTTTCCCCAACAAAAGGATATTAGAAACAATCCATGAAACACCTGCTTGCGT
>OGEG01001695.1_pt1 | contig 13712 bp, 10 predicted proteins | sample 1570621 | NCBI WGS metagenome assembly OGEG01 (sample SAMEA2582130, study PRJEB24529) | metagenome | biome: Human gut stool | place: China | collected 2011 | reverse complement strand
CGTCTGCAGTTGCATCGATTCCAAGTACCGTCACATCACTGATTCCTGCTGCATCACAGGCATCAATGATACCAAGTGCCATAGAGTCGTTGTTGCAGACAGCAACGTCACACTTCTGTCCTGTCTTTAAAAATATATTGAACATCTCTTTCGCACGATCCTGCTCCCAGTCGGCGTTATCTTCAAAGACATAATTGATCTTTTTCCCTGATGCATTTAAAGTATCCTTTAATGACTCAGATCTTCCTTTTGTCGCGGAATGTTTTTTCGGTCCTTTTAACAACACCACATTAATCTCATCCGCAGAAGCAAATTTATCTAGAATATACTCTGCCTGATACTGTCCTGCCACATATTCATCCGATCCAACATAAATATATTTCCCAGCCTGAAGTCTCGACTCATCCGGGCAGCTGTTAAAAAATACGATTGGTATATCACCTGCAAGCGCTTCTAATTCGAATGCCGTATCAGCATCAACCGGTCCGCATAAAATCACATCATAATTCTCACTGACCGCCTTTTTGATATGCTCCACCTGATTTTCAATGGAATTGTCCGCATCTAGCACATCCAACTGTACCCCACACTCTTCCGCAGTCTGCTGCGCCTGCGCCACAAGTACATTTCGGAAGGTATCCGCCTGTGATAACGACAGCAGCATTTTTAAACCTTTTCCATCAGCTGCGCCTGTCTGTGTATTTCCACCACATCCGGCAAGGCATCCTACGAGCAATGCCAGACACATGATAGTACTTATTAATTTCTTCATCGCACGATCTCCTCTCTATATCCGGAACTGTTTTACCTGATCTGCAAGCTGATCTGCAGAAACAGCAAGGTTATCTGCTTCCTGTTCTACCTGGTCACTGTTCTTTGAAATATTCTTTGCCTGCTGTAACATGGATTCTGATGTTGCAAGGATCTCATCGGAACTTGCCGCCTGCTCTTCCGAAATAGCTGCAACATTCGTAGCAACCTGATCTACCTGATTGATCTTATCAACCACATTGCCGATCAGTGCGCTTGTCTCCTGGATATTCTTAAAGATCGTATCAAATGTATCAACTGCCGTATGGATCAGCTCTGCACTGCCGGAAATATCCTGTGCACTGTTTCCTGCCTGTCTGACGGCATCTTCTACCAGATTATTGATCTCAGTAATCAGCTCTGTGATATGTGCTACCGAATCCGCACTGTTCTTTGCAAGTGTACCAATCTCAGCTGCAACAACTGCAAATCCTCTTCCATGTTCCCCTGCTCTTGCAGCCTCAATGGATGCATTCAAAGCCAGAAGGTTCGTCTGTCCGGTAATATCCATGATTGATTTGGCAAGAACATTGATCTGATCCACAACCTTAATATCTTCGAGTGCTTTTGTCAGGCTCTCATTAATCTCCTCATGAATCGATCTGGTACGTCTGTCATTTTCGTCTGTATCTTTTTTGATTTTCACAGCACGTTCCCTGATCTCATCTGCCTCGTTAGCGCCATCCTGAGATCTCTCTGCAATACTCTTCGCAGCGCTCTCAATCTCATGTGACATTGCATTCATCTCTTCCGAAGATGCCGCTGTCTCCTCCATACCTGCCGCAAGCTCCTCCGTTGTCGCAGATACATTTTCAATCTGATCATCTAATGCCTGAAGACTTGTATCAATCTCCTGCACCATGCCGGTGATCTCTAATGCTTCTGATTTCACCTCTCCAATCAGTTCCTTCATCTCAGAGCGCATTTTCTCAAGCGAATCTGCCAGTTGTCCAAAATCATCTTTTCTCTTTAACAGATCCTGTTCAAATTCTTTTGAAAAATCACCCTGCGCTATCTCGTTAATGTGGGTAAGGCTCTTTTTCAATGGTTTCACAATGCTGGCTATGATCAGTGTCAGGACTAAAATTAAGATTACTTCCATGACAACAGCGATTCCGATGATCGCCATTCTGCTGTTGGATTCATAGGAAGAAAATTCATTTTTGACATCCAGTACATCATCATCAATATCGTCCGTGTAATTTCCGGTTCCAAGTACCCAGCCAAATGGCTCAAATGCCTTGCTGTAAGCACGTTTTGGAGAAGACTCCGTCTCACCCTCTCTCGGGAATACATAATCCGTAAAACCGCCGTCTTCCTGCTTTCCTGCGTTGATGATCGCCTGCATATACGCAAATCCATTGGTGTCCACTGCATCCATACGATTTGTTCCCTCTGTGTCATTGCCGAGAAGGACTACGTTTGTTCCATCATAGGTATCTACCCAGAAATATCCATTATTGCCGTAACGCAGATCACGAATCTGGTCTGCTGCAAGTTTTTCTGCCTCGTCTAAGGTATATTCACCTTTTTCATACCGATTGTAAATGCTCTGGCAAAGAGATATTACATTATCTACCTGTGCCTTGATCTGTTCATCATACGAGGAACGCATATCATTCTCGATAATGTCTAACGCATTATTTCCAAGTCCTGACAGGCTTGTGTTGGAAATGACGGCGCATAGTGCCAGTGCGATCAGTGCAATCACCATTACAATAACTAATTTTGTTCTCACCTTAATATTGTTCATTCCCATACCTCCTACTACATCTTTTTTATTTTATGAACCCAATTTTAAATCCTATTTGTATTTTAGCACATTATGCTTATTTTACCACTCTATTTTCGACATTTTTCGTGATTTTATTCTATTTTTCGTTACTGTTCACTCATACTTCGTTCCAGTAACGATTCGCTGACTCATTTCAGTTTTTGCTTCACAAAAGGAGTCTGCTCACTCCTGAATCACTTTCTTACGCAGCAAAACAGCAAGTGTTTTACTGCTGAGTGAACAGTAACTATTTTTATAGCAAAAACGCAGAAGTTATTTGTAACTCCTGCGTTTCTGTCTCAGATGAGAAATGGATTCCTGATTTCGAACTCCATTTTTTTATGTGTCTTTGGATGTTTAAATCCGATTTTATAAGAGCAGAGTAAAAGACCGTTTCCACTCCGTGTCATTGTCTCTTTAAAATTATACTTCGTATCCCCTACGATCGGGATTCCTGCATTTGCTAACTGTACCCGGATCTGATGATGCCTTCCGGTGTCTAACCGGATCCGGAGAATGGCGTTCGTTTTATTCTGTGCGGTCACTTCATAGTCCAGCCTTGCTGACTTTGCGCCCTCCGTACTTTTAGATACCACTTTTGAAGTGTTTGTTTTTCCATCCCGGAGCAGGTAATCTTCCAATGTACCTTTTTTCTGTTCCGGCACACCGTCTGTCACCGCATAATAAAATTTATCTGCCATTTTTGTCTGCACCTGACGGCTTAAATCCGCCGCAGCTTCTTTTGTTTTGGCAAAAACCATCACTCCGCGCACCGGCTGATCCAGCCTGTGTACCACCCCGATATACGGCTGTTCTCCCTTTCCTGCCCGGTAATTTTTCAGAAGGCTTTCCATGTCCGCCTGTCCTAACCGTCTTGTCTGCGCCGCAACCCCCGCCGGTTTTTCGCAGACAATAACCTCCTCATCCTCATATAAAATATTTATGTTCATGTCTGATGATCTCCTTCGTTATTCTATGGCATTTCTGCTGTTTTTATCTTCCTTTGTTCATTGTAGCATGATTCTTTTGTTTGGGCTACTGTTGCGGAGATTTGAATGAATGCTTTTATTCATTTTTTTAGTACTCATAATATTTAAAATTTTACTATTTTCTCCATTGCATTTTCTGATGTTGGTATGATACAATATCCCAAAGCATATTTTACAAAATCTTTGTGGCTGATGAGCCATCTGTATTCTAGGAAGCACTCGATTATCAAAAACAATCGGTGTCATTCATTTCGTATCTATGCTTTTATTACCCATTAACCAATTTAAAAGCAGGAAACGGATGAAAACTATTTTTACAATGCTCTATTCTCCTGCCGGAGGCACGATGCATTTATGTGCATCTGCCGTCCACCGTGATAAGGAGGAAAGCCTATGGCAATGCGACCACAAGATCGTTACAAATCAACTACAGCAGGAGCAGTTTCTGCAAATCGCAACTACAAAGATACTGTTTTCCGGATGTTATTTTCAGACAAAAAGAATCTGCTCTCGCTTTACAATGCAGTAAACAGCAGAGACTATACGAATCCGGATGATTTAGAGATTGTTACTTTGGAAAACGCTATCTATATGGGAATGAAAAACGATCTGGCATTTATCATTGACACGAATTTATACCTGTACGAACATCAGTCGACTTACAATCCAAATATGCCACTTCGTGATTTATTTTACATTAGCAGTGAATATCAAAAAATGCTGGATCAAAAATCTTTATACTCATCCAGCCTGCAAAAGATACCTACTCCTAATTTTATTGAGTTTTATAATGGTTCTGATCCAGTTTGCGATGTTTTTGAGCACAGACTTTCCTCTGCTTTTGAACATCTGTCGGGTGAGCCAAAACTGGAACTGATCGTAACTGTCTTAAATATCAACGAGGGGCACAATGCCCTTCTTATGGAACATTGCAAAACATTAAGGGAATATGCACAATATGTTGCAAAGGTGCGAAAATACACAGCCGACATGTCTCTGAACGAGGCAGTGGAATGCGCTGTTGATGAATGTATCAAAGAAAATATTCTTGCGGATTTTCTTCGAAAGAACCGCGCGGAGGTTATCAGTATGAGTATATTTGAATATGACAAGGAAGAAGAAGAGAAGAAACTTCGGAAAGCGGAGTATGAGGCTGGTATTCAAAAGGGTGTCCTTAATACTGCACGTCATCTATTGGAGCTTAATCTGCTGTCTTTAGAGAATATTTCTCGTGCTACTGGTCTATCAATTGATGAATTGAAAAAGCTACAGCAATAACTTAGTAAAAGAAGCCCACAAAACTGCGAGCTTCTTTTTTGATACATTTTACACAAATTACTGTAACAGAGAGAGTACACCCTGAGTAGACTGATTAGCCTGTGCAAGCATAGACTGACCTGCCTGTGCAAGAATGTTGTTCTTGCTGTAGTTAACCATCTCTTCAGCCATATCTGTATCACGGATACGGGATTCAGCTACTGTTGTGTTCTCTACAACGTTGTCTAAGTTGTCGATCGTATGCTCAAGTCTGTTCTGAACAGCACCGAGAGCGGAACGCTGGGAAGAAACCTTTGCCACTGCCTCTGCAATACGGTCAATTGCTGCTGTAGCATCATCTTCTGTGTCAACTTTAAGATCCTTCACGCCAATTCCTGCTGCACTCATTGATTCGATTTTGACTGCAATCTTATTATCTGCTGCTGAATCTGCCCCAACATGAAGGTTAAAGGAAAGCTCACCATTTACGTCAAACGGTTGAATGTTTTTTGCTTTAGCATCTGCTGCTGTAATCGCAATAGCATTTGCAACTGCACCTTTTTCATTAACATAATAATTAGTTGCTGTTGATCCATCTGCATTTTTTGAATCAGCTATCTGCTCTGCTGATACTTCTTTACCCTTGGCATCGTATAATTTTGTTGCATACACATAATCTTTTCCAGCTTCTGCTATATTAGCATCTGTCTGATCTCCTGCATTGGCTTCTGCCACTGTATATACCCTATTTCCCTTTGCTAATTCTTCTTTAAGCTGGTCCGCAGAAAGTTTGGTTTTACCACCTTTTGCAAACAAGTCTTTACCCATTACATACGTACTCTTCATGAAGTTAGCCTTACTTGCAGTCTTTGTATCACCTTTTAACAAATATATTTCATTGAACTTTGTTGTTTCTGATACACGATCAATTTCTGTTGCAAGCTGATCAATCTCGTCCTGAATTGCCTGACGATCATCCTCTGAATTTGTTCCATTGGAAGCCTGTACTGCTAACTCATTCATTCTCTGTAACATGGAGTGAACTTCTGTCAAAGCACCCTCGGCTGTCTGCACAGAAGAAACACCATCCTGTGCATTTGTGGAAGCCTGATCCAGACCTTTGATCTGTTTTCTCATTTTTTCAGAAATTGTCAAACCTGCTGCGTCATCTGCTGCACGGTTGATTCTGTAACCGGAAGATAACTTCTCTGTGGATTTTGCCTGCTGTCCTGTTGTAACGTTTAACATTCTGTTCGCATTCATTGCCTGTAAATTGTGTTGTACTACCATAATATAATCCTCCTTGTCTCATCCTTTTGATGAGCTATTATGTTTTTTGACCGGACTTCCTTTTCCGGCATTATTTATAACAAACAGAGCGTCCCGGGTTTTGCCCTGTCTATTACCAGATGGTTGTGTGATGTTCTAAAAATGAACTTAGTGTTTCATTCTTTCTGCATCTTTTTTTGTTTCCGCTTTCATGCGTTCATTCCATAAGATCTTCTTGATCTCATCCTGTGCTTCTTTTGAGATCGCAGGTTCCGGATAATACGTATCTTTCCTGCGCTCCGGATTTTGTTCCACGGTGCTCCTTGCGATTTTGACCTCTTTTGGAGCATCGATCATAAGCCTTCCATGATTTCCAGTTCCACCCACATAAACTACGCGGATGTTATCTCCGATATTTACATACTGACCTTGTTTCAATGAAATCTTTAACATAAATCCTCCATGTTTTTCCGAAGGAAAAATCCGAACCTAATGGTGAGGAGAGGATTTAGCCTCCTTGTTTTTCATCGCAATTCCATTTGCTACGTTTTGTATCATTTATATCGTCTTTTCGCTACAGTTTGTTAACATCTTTTTTTACATTTTGCTACAGTTTGTTATATTTTTACAATCAACAATCTATTTTTCTAGTGAATAAATGTTGTTATTTTGTGCATAATTAATAGTAACTTTATTTTTTCCGCAACATTTTGTTACAATTTCAATGCCAATCAGTGTTAACATTTTAACTTTTGTTGTCTGATATGCTACACCTTGCTACATCTAAGGCACAAATAAAAATATACTAATAGCAAAGGTGGTATTTACATGAAAAACAAACTACTTCCACAGAAGTTAAAAGAATTACGCAAAGTCAATAATTACACACAGGATTATGTTGCGGAGGTATTGGGTGTTGTACGGCAGACATACAGCCATTATGAAACCGGAAAACGCACACCGGATGCGGAAGCCTTTTACAAATTAGCAGGGCTTTATAATATTTCCGTTGATGATCTGCTTCATCTGACAATCGATATTGACAGGGAGGAATCTTACGATGCGCCTGCGCCAACACAGGCAAGCACCGATTTATCAGAATTTCTTGAATTTTTTAATGATCCTTCTAATAAGAAAAAATATATGTTTAACACAAATTTGGAACGGGAATTACTTTTCTATTTTGATAAAATATCTGATGAAGACAAAAAAGAAATTATAGAATTTACGAAAATCAAGGCGAGAAAGCCTTTATAAAACAAGAAGCAATGTGCCACAAAACACATTGCTTCTTGTTTTATAATTTAAATCTGTACCCAACCCCCCAGATTGTTTCTATATACTGCGGTTTGTTGGTATTCATCTCGATCTTTTCGCGGATCTTCTTGATATGCACGGTAACTGTTGCAATATCTCCGACGGATTCCATATCCCAGATTTCCCGGAACAATTCTTCCTTTGTAAACACATGGTTTGGATTTTCTGCCAAAAAGGTAAGAAGATCAAATTCTTTTGTTGTAAACTGTTTTTCCTCGTCGTTCACCCAGACACGGCGTGCTGTCTTGTCAATGCGGATACCACGGATCTCAATGATATCATTTTTTGCCTCACTGCTTCCGATCAGGCGCTCATATCGGGCGAGATGTGCTTTCACTCTCGCTACCAGCTCACTTGGAGAAAATGGTTTTGTGATGTAATCGTCCGCACCAAGTCCAAGGCCTCTGATCTTGTCAATATCATCTTTTTTGGCTGAAACCATAAGAATTGGTGTATTTTTTTCCTCACGGATCTTTTTGCAGATTTCAAATCCATCCGTTCCCGGAAGCATAAGATCTAAAATGAACATGTCAAATTCCTCGGACAATGCTCTTTTCAGTCCTGCTGTTCCGTTATTCTCGATCTCTACGGTAAATCCGCTCAATTCCAGATAATCTTTTTCAAGATCTGCGATCGCTTCTTCATCTTCAACTATTAATACTCTGCTCATTTGGCACCTCCTGATATTTTCTGATCACAAAATACATAACGGTTCCGATGGACTCCTTGCTGGTCGCCCATATTTTACCACCGTGGTCTTCGATAATTTTTTTCACAATTGACAATCCGATTCCACTGCCACCGGTTGCGGAATTTCTCGAAGCGTCCGCCCGGTAGAAACGATCAAAAATGTATGGCAGATCCGCCGCTGCAATACCCCTGCCATTATCCTCGATCTCCACCTGGATAAAATCGCCAACATCCTTGATACGGATGTTGATAAGCCCTCTCTGCTTGTCCAGATATTTAATGGAATTTCCAATAATATTGTGGATCACTCTGCGAAGCTGTTCCGGATCCGCAATGATCTGTGTCGATCCATCCGTATAATTAAAGTATGCCAGTCCGATATTTTTTGACTCAAGATCCAGTCCGATCTCCTCAATGCAGTCATTGAAGTATTCACCAACATTGATTTTGGCAAAATTGTACGGTATACGGTTCGTATCGATCTTCGCATAGAGCGTCAGCTCATTGATAAGCGTATCCATCTCATTTGCTTTATTATAAATTGTCCGGATATACTTATCCCGTTTTTCCGGGGTATCCGCAACACCGTCCATCAATCCTTCCGCATATCCTTTTACCGCAGTGATCGGCGTTTTCAGATCGTGTGCAATGTTGCTGATCAACATTTTATTTTCTTTCTCGCTATTGATTTTCTCTTCGGCATTGTCTTTCAGCCTCTGCCGCATCTCTTCAAAACTTGTGCAGAGTTCCCCGATCTCATCCCTGCTCTCTGCCTCGATCGTAAAATCAAGATTGCCCTCCTTAATATTCTGTGCGGCAGCCTGCAATTTTTTGATTGGATTGATCAGGCTGGTATAAATCCATACCGTCAGCATACATGCTGTCAGAACAAGGATCAGCACAATGGAAACCATAATATCGATCAGAAGACTTTTTAATTCAGGAACCATCTCCTCTAATCTGGTCACGATAAAAATGCTGCCCTTTGCACCATCCGGATAAACAAAATCAATCTGTTTTACCAGTGCCTGCTCCTCACCATCCATGTATGTCCCGGAATCCGCATTGCCATCGGCACTTCCATACTCCGGAAGCTCCGTCAAAAGCGATGTCCCTGCGCTTTTTCCTATATATACCAGCTCCTGTCCTTTCCGAACGATGAGATAGGACGCTTTTTCTTCCAACTGCTGGTTGATCTTCTCAAGGTATGCTCCATCCTCCAATTTCTCCGGCTGGTTGTCTGCCACCTTGTATACTTCCCTATAGATTTCTCTTGTAAACCGGCTCAGAAGCTGGACAGAATTGGAAAAATAACTGTATCCGTCCCCTTCGACACCATAGGTCTGCTCGATTGCCCGCATCTGAATGTGCTGCATACTGAACAAAACCAGTGTTGCAAGGAAAATCGGTACAAATATAATGATGCAGAATGAAATAATAATCTTATTCTTAAACTTCATACGCTTTCCTTCTATGAATGTTTATGTTTCTACCCTTGTTCACCCACTTTTGTATCCATAGAAACAAAATAGGCCACAAGGATAAACCCTATGACCTATTATAGCATGAACCGTCCGAAATCCTATGACATTTTCCGAAAAAGATTCTAAACTTTTCATAAATTAATCTGCTCAACGCTGATTATAAATATTTCTTTAATGCTTCCGCCTTATCTGTTGCTTCCCACGGAAGATTTAAGTCTGTACGTCCGAAATGTCCGTAAGCTGCTGTTCCACGGTAAATTGGTCTTCTTAAGTCAAGCATTTTGATGATTCCTGCCGGGCGGAGATCAAAGTTCTCACGAACGATCTCAACCAGTTTTTCATCAGAAAGTTTTCCTGTTCCAAAAGTATCTACCATGATAGAGGTTGGCTGTGCAACACCGATTGCGTAAGACAACTGAATCTCACATTTTTCTGCAAGACCTGCTGCTACAATGTTCTTTGCAACGTAACGTGCTGCGTAAGCTGCGGAACGGTCAACCTTTGTACAGTCTTTTCCTGAGAAAGCTCCGCCGCCGTGACGGGCATATCCACCGTAGGTATCTACGATAATTTTACGTCCGGTAAGACCTGCATCACCGTGTGGTCCACCGATCACGAAACGGCCGGTTGGGTTGATGAAGAATTTTGTCTCTGCATCTACTAATTCTATTGGAAGGATTGGATCAAATACATATTTTTTGATATCCTCATGGACCTGTTCCTGTGTTACATCCTCGTCATGCTGAGTGGATAATACAACTGCCTCTAATCTCTTTGGCTTGCCATTCTCATCATACTCTACAGAAACCTGTGTTTTTCCGTCTGGTCTTAAATATTTTAATGTGCCGTCTTTGCGCACTTTTGTAAGTTGTAAAGCAAGTTTGTGTGCAAGGGAGATCGGATATGGCATTAACTCCGGTGTCTCATTTGTTGCATAACCAAACATCATACCCTGATCACCGGCACCAATTGCCTCTAACTGCTCGTCAGACATTTTGTTTTCTTTTGCTTCCAATGCTTTGTCAACACCCATAGCGATATCCGGAGACTGCTGGTCAAGCGCTACCATCACTGCACATGTATGTCCGTCAAAACCTGTTTTTGCGTCGTTGTATCCGATCTCGTTGACTGTTTTACGAACGATGGAAGGAATATCTAACTGTGCTTTTGTTGTAATCTCACCTGTTACAAGCACAAATCCTGTACAGCTTGCTGTCTCACATGCTACACGGCTCATTGGATCCTGTTCCATACATGCATCAAGGATGGCATCAGAGATGGCATCACACATTTTGTCCGGATGTCCTTCTGTAACGGACTCGGATGTAAATAATAATTTTTCCATTTGTTCTTTCCTTTCTTCTGGCTGTTCATTTGGTAACTAAAAAACTCCGCTGTCACAAACAAGCGGAGTTAATAAATCATCAGATTATCAAATCCTCTTATTGTTCGAACTATAAAATATAGTCTTGGATAAATCATCCAAATATTTGCTCGCTCAGGTAGGCACCTTCCGTAGAGGGGTTGCCGTGACTTCATAGATCCTATGTATCTCCATCACTCTGAATAAGAAAATTTTCCGTAATTAAAAATCTCTTTCTAATTACATCTTATACAATATTGAATTTTCAAATCTGTTTACACAGACTGAAACATAAACTGTTTCAAATCTCACGTGCTATACAATACTATCTAACCGCCTCTCTGTCAAGAGTTTTTTCAAAATGATATACAAACCATGTGGAATGTATACTACTATTTGTTCTTTCTAAAAAACTATATTTTATGGGAATTTCTGCCAGCAGTATCTATTGACTTTCATTTTGTGCAATCTTATACTATTTTATAATAAAATGTATAGATTGGGGTATGCAAATGACAAAATATTATCCAACGGATGAATTAGTACCAGGGATGGTAACTGCTGGAGAAGTCCGTACCAAAGGCGGTCAGTTGATCGTTGAAAATGGAGTTTCTCTCACGGATCGTCTCATTTCCCGCATTAAATTTTATGCGATCCCGCAGGTATCGGTCACAGAAGATCCAATTCCTGCCACAAAAAAAGAGGAACAAGTCGAAGTTCCTTCCCATGTTGTAAAACCGGAAGCCCAGGCACCTTCTTATTCGCAGAAGGTTGTCTGCTCTAAAGAATTCCAGAATTTTCAGATTTCCTATTCCAGAGTAATCGCCACTTACCGCACGGTTCTGGAAGATTGTGTCATCTATCATAAGTCTTTAAATTATGAACAGCTTCTGTCTGATACGAAGGAATTATATTATTCCTGCAAAACATCCTTAGAACTTTTTGATATGCTTCACAATATGCGCTCCGTAGAGGATTCGGTCTATGCACATTCACTGAATGTCTCTCTGATCAGCCGCAGACTTGGACGCTGGTTAAAGTTTTCACCCGAAGAATTAGACACACTGACCTTAGCAGGCGCCTTACATGATATTGGAAAATTAAAAATTCCTGCCGAAGTTCTCAATAAGCCTGGAAAATATACCGATGAGGAATTTGCCCTTGTAAAACAGCATCCAAAATTTGGTTATGACATATTAAAATCACTCCCATTAGACTCTCACGTGAAAAAAGCAGTTCTCTGCCATCACGAGAGAAGTGACGGCAGTGGTTATCCAACCGGTTTGTCTCAATCCGATATTGATGAATATGCGGCAATTGTTTCCATCGCAGACGTATACGATGCCATGACCGCTGCGCGCTCATACCGCGCACCGCTCTGTGTCTTCCAGGTAATTAACAATTTTGAACATGATGGTCTTTCCAAATATAATCCAAAATTTATTCTGACATTCCTGTCCCACATTGCAGGCACTTATCAGAATAATCGTGTTCTCCTCAATGACGGAAGAGTCGCTAATATTGTAATGCTAAACCGTAACCGCTTATCAAAACCGATCATCCAGCTGATGGATGGAAGCTGCATTGATCTTTCGACTCAGCCTGACCTTCACATCCAATCGGTGTTATAACCGGAGTTTAACGGACGTAGTGCCGCAGATTCTGCAGTGCTTTCTCAGGGTTTGAAGGGCAGATATAAGCGTCCTCTCACAAGTCATGATCTTATAGGTTTATGAAAAGGAAAACGGTACAGACGAAATATGATGTTCCTGTTCGCCGGGCATTCCGACAAGCCTCTGAAGAGTCTTGTCTCCATGGCTCACAAAGGAAATCATATTTGTCTGTACCGTTTTTCTTTCATTTACGCTGTGAATGACTTGTGAGAGGACGCTTATATTTGCCCAATCAACATCATGAATCGCACCACAAAATCTGCAATTTACGTTATGGAACTCACGGTTATGGGATGAGTGCCTATAGGATCAAAACTCAATCTGCATTCTTGAAATAAATGAATTAGGTTTTTTTAATGAATTTTAACGGAATAAAATAGAATTGTATATGTAATTATGGTAGAATATGACATTAATGATTTTGTCAATCGGAATTTACAGGAAGGAAATTAGACACATGGCTGTCGGATTCAAAGTTGCGTTCTTTTACTATCAAATAGGACATGGAGATTTTCTACACTCCTTTTTCTCAACAGTTTCTTATAATTTAGAAAACGGGAAATGGGGTAGCAGATTCCCAACGATTATGAATGAGCTATATCAAGGAACATTGGATAAAGATAACGTCGAAACAGCCATAGAGGAACTGAAAAAGATTCAGTTAGAGCTCCAAGCGTTTAGTCCGGATAAGGTGGTTTGGGATATTGACGATTTGTCTAATCAACCGCCTTGGGGCAAAAATATCAGCAATGATATTACCAACCTATCTAATTACTTTGTGACAAGCGATGGAGAAGACTTCATTACGATATTTTTCAACGCCTTGGAAAAAGCAAAAAAAATGCAAATGGATTTGACTATTGAGAGCGTATAAGGAGAGCGCAGACAGATTCAAGTTTGGAGAATTGAGAAAATCGGTATTTGACAAAGGAGTGTGATTATATGGGTAAAGCGATTTTGGCAGTAATTGTTACATTGATTGTTGGTTATTTAGGTACGGTCGTAGGACTTGAACTTTTAGGTAATTGGGATGAGTTTGGATTGCTCATTGCTATTGCAGTAATGGGTGCTTTTATCATCTACTTC
>OGEG01001693.1_pt1 | contig 13720 bp, 11 predicted proteins | sample 1570621 | NCBI WGS metagenome assembly OGEG01 (sample SAMEA2582130, study PRJEB24529) | metagenome | biome: Human gut stool | place: China | collected 2011 | reverse complement strand
AGTCAGCTTTGTAGCCCCATATAAATTAATCGGAGCACAAGCCTTATCCGTAGATAAAGCCACAACATGCTTTACTTTTGTACGCAAGGCTGCATTAATCACATTTTGAGCTCCATGTACATTTGTCTTTATGCATTCATCCGGATTATATTCGGCCGTATCCACTTGCTTAATAGCCGCAGCATGAATAATTACATCTATGCCTTCGCAAGCACGTTCCAAACGTTCTCCATCCCGGACGTCTCCAATAAAGAAACGTAATTGAGGATACTTTGACGCAGGGTATTTTTGCTTCAGCTCAAACTGTTTCAACTCGTCACGTGAATAAATAACAATTCTTTTCACTTGAGGATAATCACGAAGGATTGTCTCCACGAATTTTTTACCAAAAGAACCTGTTCCTCCAGTAATTAAAACAGACTTTTCATTTAACATATTACTTCTATTTATATCTATTCTATAACTCCTTCGATTGTATATAAGAAGCTACAATATCATACTCTTCAAATGGTTGTCCCATATTTTTATTAATAATACGATCCTGAAACCAAATCACTGATGTACTATTTTCATGAAAAACAGAAAGTTTATTTCCATTATCCAACAAGATTAGAATTAAAAACTCAACCATTATGTTTGATTGTACTATTTTTAATCCATATTGATACAAATCCTCTGTTTTTTTTATATGAGGATGCAATTTCACATAAACATAATCAAAATCATTTTTCTCTTTATCCAGAGTTTTCAATATGTTTACATTAATTTGATGATTAGTTAAATAAATTCCAACCGATTTATTTTTCACAGATAAAAATTCTTCATATCCCGTAGAAAAATTCAAAAACAATGGTAATTCTTCCCTTAACCTCTTAACAAAGGGCTTCTGGAATGATTTCAAAGATTTTGAATATCCTGGGAACTGAGACCTATACAAATCCGGCAAATAAAGAAACTGCCCCGTAAGAAACTTTGAAAAACCAATATGGTCACCAACACCCGTAAGCTTATTTATTATATTCTTCAAGCCTTTTGAATTATCAAAACGATCTCTTCTGTAGCTTCCGAATCCTTCTTCAAACATATACATTCGTTTAAATCGGGATAGCTTAAAAAATATTCCATAAACAAAAGAAGCATCTACCTCTACGAACAACGTATTTACTGGGTGAAAAAACAAATATAAATCCAAATGAAACAAATCTTTGAAATATAATATATCATTCCATGTATCATCAAATGTCTTAACTTGATGAAAGAACAATTCCGCATCCCTAAAATGTCCTAAAATAATTAGAACCTTTTTTGAAGATGCATTTCCATATCCAATATTTCTTACATTAAAATATTGCAATGGCTTAGAACATATATATATATCAGTATCCATTATATCACGCCAGCTTGTTTCCTTGTTTTATCGTATTCTCTTTTTAGTTCTATAAGTTGCTCTTTACAGAATAAATATACGACAGGAACCACAATTGTCAATAAAAACACGGCGAGAGCAGCATATAGTTTACGAGGGGCCACGGGTGTACTCTTCACAAATGCCTCATCAACAATCAATGCCCTATTCATACTTTTATTTAATTTCAATAATGCCTCTTCTCGTTTTTGTAATAATATCAAATAAACACCTTGAGCAATCTCTTGATCACGCTTATAATTCATGAATTCTCGTTCTTGAGTTGGAACGTTACCCATTTTATCTAAAATAGCCTTCTCCTTTGCCTTGAGATCTTTCAAGGTCAAATTCAGGCTCTCTTGCGCATTCTTGATCGTAAGGGCAACACTTTTACGCATTTGATCTAATTGCTTATCCATCACAGTGAATAAAGGGTTGTCCTCTTTCGAGTTTTGCAACATTCGCTGACGATTTACCAACAACTCATTATAAGTAGTTATGGAACCACCTTTCTCTCCTTCTTGGACATTCATCAATACGGGTACCAAATTATACTTATTAGCAGGATTTTGCACGAAGTCTTCCATAAATCTAATAGCATGCCCTTGAGCCTCCATCTCAACAATTTTCGTTTGGATCTCTTTCATTTGATCCACATAAAATTGCACATCGGCTGTCAAGTCAGTCATTTGGTTATTTTTCTTATAGATCTCTATAGATCGTTCAGCATTAGCTAAATCCGATATTACCTTATTGATTCGCTCATCCAAAAACTGTATTGTAGCACGAGCTTCTTTATTATTTATTGAATCGGCACGATTATTATATTCAAACATTAATGCGTTTAAAACGTCAATGCCTCGTTTTTTCTCATATTCCCTCAAAGTACATTCTATAACATTTGAATTATCTGAGTAAGTCTCAATTTCTATATCCTGCGCAAAATCATCTCCAACAAAACCAGCCGGCCTCATGGTTATATAAAGTTTCATGCTTTCTCCCAATTTATGGTTAGCTCCATAACTTAGGATAAACCGATTATTACCGAATTCAACGATCGCAGGTAATGAAGAAAACTCATAAGACCGCTTCTGACTTTTTGTCTTCCCTTCGATCTTTATTTTTCCCTCACGATCTTCCCGGACATAAAACTCTATTGTTTCCTCTTGAGATTTCAATGTGCTAGAATCTGCAACCATCAGAAAAGGGGTATTCACATACTGTTTATATTTCCAAGTTAACGGTTCAACATACTCTGCATTTAAGCCCAATTTTGAAACAACCTCATACCATAAAGTATGAGATTTTAACACCGCTAATTCATCATCAATAACAATACCTGCACTACCTCCTCCACTCAAACCAAAAGATTTCATCAAACCTGCCGCATCTCCCAAAGACATATTTCCTGAGGACATGGAAGTATCATCTTGAACTTTAAAACGAGCCATTACTTCGTAAGTTGTCGGATAATAAATCAAATATAATACAGCTGGTATTAGAGATATAACAAAAGTGCCTAGAAATAATCTCCAGTGCCTCAGATACCCTATTAGAATAGACTTTAAACTTATAGTCTCATTTCCTATATTTGTTGAATCCATAGCTAAACAATTACTTCTTAATATTAATAATCGTGATTACCATCGAAGAAATAACAGAAATCGCACTAATTATCGAGGAGAACACAGTTATATTATACTGTTTGCTTTGACTAAATCGAGAATTACGCTGCTTTGCCAAATTGGGCTCAACATAAATAACGTCATTTTGCCTTAAATAAAAATAGGGAGATGTAAATAGCGAAGGATCAGTTATATCCATACGAACAAATTCTTTTTGCCCATCATTATCTCTTATCAGCAAAATATTCTTCCTATTGGCTGTAATCGCCAAATCTCCAACATACCCAAACGCATCTAAAATAGAGATTCGATCATTCTTTATAGTAAAAGTACCGGGACGATTTACCTCTCCCATTACCGTAATTCTATAATTTGTAATCTGCACGTTAACCAATGGGTTTTCTATGTATTTTGACAATTTACTTTGTAGCTCATCACACAGTTCTTGTTTTGATAAACCTGCGACATGAATCTTCCCTAATACTGGGAAATTTATGTTACCATCCGAATCAACAAGATAAGTATACATTGATTGAGAGGCAGCGATAGGTTGGTCACCTTGCTGCGCATACGCGAAAACAGGGGGATTAAATGGCGTCGTCACGGACGGATCCGGAGCTGTAACAGATATCGCCAGTAAATCATCTTTACTGATACGAGACGTATAAGTTTGATTCATTTGACTAATCTGTTCTGGAGTCAAAGTATCTACTCCTTGCAAATACACTACGTCTTTAGGTGCGGAACAAGCCCCTAGCAACAAGACAAACAATATCACTACTGATATTAATTTAATTCTCATAATCTTTGTTTTCTTCAAATAAGATGCAAATATACAATTTTTAGTTGAACTCAAAGGCATAAAGCACCCGTAAGTCCAAAGATACTTCTATAACGATGCAATTGTCTAGATATTGCTGCATGCTAAATCAAAATTATAGTTGTTTTTACCGCTTTTTCATGATTATTGCGTAAGTTTGTGACAAAACAAAAACATATGGTTGAGATAGGAAAATACAACACGCTGAAAATAGTGAAAGACCTTGACTTCGGGGTTTATCTGGATGGCGGTAACGGGGTGGAGATCTTGTTGCCGACTCGTTACGTACCTAAAAACGTGAAACCCGGGGATGAGGTCGAGGTGTTTATTTATCATGATAATGAAGGGAGGTTGATCGCTACTACCGCACGTCCTCTGGCAACGGTCGGGGAGTTCCAGTTCATGGAGGTAAAAGACGTGAATAATGCCGGCGCATTTCTGGAATGGGGTATCATGAAAGATTTGCTCGTTCCTTTCAAGGAGCAGAAAATGCCGATGAGAGAGGGGAAATGGTACTTGGTCTACGTCCGGCTAGATCATGTGACAGGACGTATCATGGCATCCGCACGTATCGAGAAGTTCTTGAACAATACCCCTATCGATTACGAGCAGAATCAAGAGGTTCAGTTATTGGTAGCCGATGAGACGGATCTTGGCTATAAGGTGATCATCAATAACCAGCATTGGGGATTGATCTATTATAATGAGGTATTCCAGCGTCTTGAGAAAGGTGAGCATCTGAAAGGCTATATAAAAGAGGTGCGTGAGGATGATAAGATAGACGTAAGCCTAACACCGCAAGGCTACCAAAAGGTAGAGGGGATCGCCGGCGTCATTCTGGAAGCGATGAAAACACAAGGGGGATACATCCCGGTACACGACAAGAGCGATCCGGACGTGATCTATTCCTTATTCCGCTGTAGCAAGAAAGCTTTCAAACAAGCGATCGGGGCACTCTATAAGCAACATCTTATCACGCTGGAAGATGGCGGGATACGGCTCGTGAACGAGAAGTGACCCATTTATATAAAAAAAGTCAATGGAATCCGTTACAGAATCCATTGACTTTTCTTTATAAATCCATTGAGTTAGCGAACGGATTCCATTGACTTTCTAATCCAGCTTCAATACGGCCAAGAACGCTTTTTGCGGAACTTCTACCGTACCGATCTGCTTCATTCGTTTCTTTCCCTCTTTCTGTTTTTCCAGCAATTTACGCTTACGGGAGATATCGCCTCCATAACATTTCGCCGTCACGTCTTTACGGACAGCCTTAATTGTCTCACGAGCGATAATCTTAGCGCCTATCGCCGCTTGGATAGCGATATCGAATTGCTGGCGGGGGATCAACTCTTTCAGTTTCTCGCACATACGACGTCCGAAAGTAACGCTATTATCCACGTGCGTCAATGTAGACAAAGCGTCTACCGACTCACCGTTCAACAGGATATCTAATTTAGCCAACTTACTGGGACGGAAATCATGTAAATGGTAATCGAAAGAAGCGTACCCTTTTGAAATACTCTTCAACTTATCATAAAAGTCGATTACGATCTCGCCCAACGGCAAGTCATAATGAATCTCGACACGATCACCTGAAATATATTCTTGCTTAAGCAATATGCCACGTTTACCCAGACAAAGTGTCATGATCGGGCCGATATAGGTAGTGTTCGTGATCACGGAAGCACGGATAAACGGCTCGTCGATATGATCAATCAAAGTCGGGTCCGGCAAGCCTCCCGGATTATGTACCTCGATCTCCTCCCCTTTCTTTGTATGCACGATATAAGAAACGTTCGGTACAGTAGTTATCACATCCATATTGAACTCACGATCCAAACGCTCCTGAACAATCTCCATATGCAACAAGCCCAAGAAACCGCAACGGAACCCAAAACCCAACGCGGCGGAACTCTCCGGCTGGAAAGTCAAGGAAGCGTCGTTCAACTGCAATTTCTCCAATGACGCACGAAGGTTCTCGAAATCCTCTCTATCGATCGGATAGACGCCAGCGAAGACCATCGGCTTCACCTCCTCAAAGCCTGCGATCGCGTCTTTAGCCGGGCGAGACACATGAGTGATCGTATCACCGACACGCACCTCCCGGGACGTCTTGATACCGGAAATGATATATCCTACGTCTCCCGTCCGGATCTCCTCACGGGGGCACATATCTAATTTCAATATACCTACCTCATCAGCGTCATACTCTTTTCCTGTAGCGATAAACTTCACATGGTCACCTTTACGGATCACGCCGTTTACCACCTTGAAGTAAGCGATAATACCACGGAACGGATTAAAGACGGAGTCAAAAATCAAACACTGCAACGGGGCCTCCGGATCACCTTTCGGGGCCGGGACCTTCTCCACGATCGTATTCAAGATCTCAGTCACTCCCTCACCTGTCTTTCCGCTCGCCCGTAAGATATCCTCACGAGGGCAGCCCAACAGTTCCACGATCTGGTCCTCTACCTCCTCCGGCATGGCGCTAGGCAGGTCGATCTTGTTCATCACCGGAATAATCTCTAAGTCATTCTCTATCGCCATATACAGGTTAGAGATGGTTTGCGCCTGAATACCTTGGGCCGCATCCACGATCAGCAACGCACCCTCGCAGGCGGCGATAGAACGGGAAACCTCATACGAGAAGTCCACGTGTCCCGGAGTATCGATCAGGTTCAGTATATATTCTTCACCCTTATAATTATACTTCATCTGGATCGCATGGCTCTTGATCGTAATACCACGCTCACGCTCTAAATCCATGTCGTCAAGGACTTGAGCTTGCATGTCTTTACCTTCTACTGTCTTGGTATACTCAAGCAAACGGTCTGCCAAGGTACTTTTCCCATGGTCAATATGAGCAATAATACAGAAATTGCGGATATTCTTCATCTGCTAAATTTATTTTTAGGTACGCGAAGATAGGAAATTTAGCCTAAATACTATACTTTTGGCATACCATTTGTTGTTAATAGTATATGACAATACAAGAAATAAATAAAGCATACAACCGAATTATCGGTTCATTAGACGAAAAGGAGCTAAAGAACGCGTTCGATTTTCTCCAAAGTCTAATAGCGGGAATACGTGAGTACTCATTCCAAGACAGGTTGAACGAGCTACAAGATACTTATAAATATATGTTGCGATACCGGATCGAGGGGGCTAAAGATCCGATGCAAGACCAGATATACAACAACTTGATCGCATCCAGCTATGAGTTCGCGGATATAGTGAAGCACAAGGCCTTATCGGTAGATTCGCCTCTCTCCTATTATAGCCGTAGGCGAATGATGCAAAAGGAGCTTACCAACTATGACCAGCTCCACAAGGTCTTGAGAAACGCCTCTCTGGTGAAGATAGAGACTCCGACCGGAACCATCACGGAGCAGCAGCAAATCGAATCCGCCACGATCCTATTATTCAATAAGATCTGGACCTCGAATCCTCTCAATAAGGAAGAAATAGCCTCCATCAGGAACCTATTGAATGACCAAGAGTTGCCTTTTATCATCGGTAGCCAAATCGTATCGGCATTAATGTTGGGATTGCAAGCCGCTTTCGATAAGGAGAAACTGCTATTATTATTCGATGCGGCCAATATCCAAGAAGACGAGATTCGTTACCGCGCGTTGATCGGGATTCTCTTGACGCTCTATACCTATAGGAAACGTACGGCACTATATCCGCAGATAGCGGATCGGCTAGCGGCTTTATCCGAGGGATTTCCTAATTTCACGAAAGCGATCCGCACGATTACCCTTCGTTTTATCCTAGCCCGTGAGACAGAGAAAATCACCCGTAAGCTACAAGACGAGATCATTCCGGAGATGATCAAGCTAGGCCCTAAAATCAGTCAAAAGATAAACTTAAAGGATATCAATCCGGAACTTCTCGGAAACGAGATGAATCCGGAGTGGCAGAATATGTTATCGAACAGTTCCTTAGGGAAGAAAATGGAGGAGTTCAGCGAACTACAACAAGAAGGCGCGGACGTAATGCACTCTACTTTCGTGCATCTAAAGCATTTCCCCTTTTTCCGGGAACTGGGTAACTGGTTCATGCCATTCACGACCGAGCATTCCGCTTTTGGCAATCAGTTGAGCAAGAATCAAACGGAAAAGGATATGCTAGATTCCATGACTCTTGCGGCATTCATGTGTAATTCCGATAAATATTCCTTATATTTCAGTATGATGCAATTGCCGGATCAAGCCCGTCAAATGATGATGGGACAGTTTGGTAGTCAAGCCTCCGAGATGATTCAGCAAACGAAGGAGGAATTGATCAGTAAACGGGGAAAACTGGAAATCATATCCGGACAGTACATACAGGACTTGTATCGTTTCTTCAAACTTTATCCGGGACATCTGGATTTTGATGACATATTTACATCTGCGCTAGACTTTCATAACCTGCCAATTTTGCAGCCTTACGTCAGTGATGAGGAAAGTTTGACAACTATAGCGGAGTATTATCTCCGGAAGAATTACTTCCTCGACGCGCTCACGATCTACAATCGCTTATCCGACGCAAATCAAGAAAGTGATATCTTATTCCAGAAAATCGGTTACTGCAAACAAATGAATGGCGATATACAAGGCGCCTTGGAGGCTTATTTACATGCGGATCTTATCAATCCAGACAGTAAATGGGTTATTCGCCGGATCGCCGGTTGTTACCGTACCTTAAAGCAACCGGAAGAAGCGTTGAAATACTATCATCGTTACGAGGCTTTCAATCCGAATGATTTATCGATCCAAATATGTATCGGCCACTGCCATCTTGAACTCAAGAATTATAATGAGGCGCTGAAATATTATTTCAAGGTAGATTATCTGGACAATAAAAGTACGAAGGCTTGGCGTCCGATCGCTTGGTGTTCTTTCTTGACCGGTAAATACGATCAGGCCCGTAATTATTACAAAAAGATCATGGATAATCAACCCAACACCCAAGATTTCTTGAATGCGGGACATACGGAATGGGCATTACAGAATATCAAGGGAGCGCTTACTTTTTATAAAAAAGCCGTGGAGAAAGAGTCCGGTGATTTCTCGAAGTTCCAAGAGCAGTTCAATCAAGATATCCCCGATCTTCTTGTAGCGGGAATCGAGGAGGCGGAAGTGCCGTTGATGATGGATCAACTCCGGTATTCCTTGAGTGATATATTCTAACTAGTCATCCAACAATTTGAGAAGACAAAAAGAAATATCGTATGAAAGAGATGATATTAGAGACAAAGCGACTCCTATTAAGGGAATTAAAACAAGATGATTTTAATAATATCTGTAAGCTTTTACAAGATCCGATTGTAATGTACGCTTACGAGGGAGCGTTCAGTAAAAAAGAGGTACAAGAATGGCTTGATAAGCAATTAAGGAGGTATCAAAACGATGGTTTTGGTTTATGGGGGATGATAGAGAAAGACAGCGGAGAGCTTATCGGTCAATGTGGTCTCACCTATCAAGAATTCAATGGTCAACAGGTTCCGGAGATCGGTTATTTGCTTAGGGCGGAATACTGGCATAAAGGTTATGCTACCGAGGCCGCCATAGCTTGTAAGGAATACGCCTTCAATATCCTTAACTTCGACAAAGTATACTCCATCATACGGGACACAAATATCCCCTCTCAAAAAGTAGCACTAAGAAACGATATGAGGGAAATCGCAAATTTCATAAAACATTATCGCAATATCGATATGCTTCATTTAGTATTCTGCGTGGATAAGTCATAGTTATCAAGCGGAAAGGGAGGGTACTGAACCCATCCATCTAACCACCTATATTTCAGCATATTTAGCTTCCAACATTTCAAATAGGTAACGAAACAGTAACGATTTTCATAGACTTATCTGTCCGGCTTTGTCCGCTGTTTGTCTGCCTATCTCACGGGTTCAAAGATACAACTCTTTTCCGAATTACGCAAATGTCTGAATATAAATGTTAAGCGATTAGTGCAAGGTGCAAGCTATATATAGATATATACTTGCACCTTGCACTTATTTACTCGCCAACTTTTTATATATTACAGTATTTAAAAAATCTTCTTTCTTATTTTTCGATATTGGTATTTCTTTCCCCTCAATGAAAAGACGCCCACCGCTAACCGTATCTATGTGAGTAGTATTAACAAGATAAGACTTGTGTATTCTAAAGAAAGTACCTTTGGGGAGTAGTGATTCTAAAGAAAGCATTGTTTGGTGTATAGTAAATGTTTGGGTTTTAAAATGTAACTTCAAATAGTTTTGCATTCCTTCTACATACAAAATATCCTCCCAGTTTATTTTTTGAAATGAATCTCCCTGACGTATAAATAAATTCGGTTGAGAATTTTCTACGTTCTGTACTAGAATCTGTGTCTGAAATATCCTTTGTGCTTTTTGTACTGCTTGAAAAAAACGTTGAAAGGAAATTGGTTTCAATAGATAATCTATAACATTTAGCCTATATCCATCTAAAGCATATTCTGAATATGCGGTACTTAATATCGTCAGGGGAGCTTTATCTAATGATTCCAAAAACTCAATACCTGAGAGATAAGGCATATTAATATCAAGGAACATAATATCAATATTACCTCTTTTTAATATTTCAGCAGCTTCAATGGCAGAAGAACAAGTATCTTCAACTATCAAGAAATTTATTTGTTCTATATTACTGGAAATATCTTTTATTGCTATCAATTCATCATCAACAATTAGACACCTCAATGGTTGAATTTCTGCCTTTTTCATAACTATATCTGCCATATCTATATTTGAATTAAAAGTTTGGAATTATAAACAGTATCAGTTTTATCAATCGAAAGACTGTATTTGTTGTAATATATGATATTTAATCTACTTTTAAGGTTTTCTAATCCTAACCCAGTACCAAATTTCTTTTGCATTGGATTACTTGACTTAGAATTTTCGACCTCCAAATTAATCATATCATCTTTCTGCTTAAAAATGACACTTATATAACCTTTTCTATCCGAACAACGTGAAACATGTTTGAAAGCATTTTCAATTAAGGGTATTAATAATAGTGGTGAAACTCTTTTCTCTAAATCGTCTATTTCCCAAGTACAATTAATATCTATTTTATCTTCCCATCTAATACTCTCAATACTAATATATTTCTTTAAAAATTCGACTTCTTCTTGTATGGTTACAGTTGCCTTTTTTCCGCTATACAGTTGGTATCTAAGTATATCTGAATAATTCAATAATAATACAGATGCCATATCATCTTTCTGCTTTACAAAATAATGAATATGATTTAAGACATTAAACATAAAGTGAGGATTGATTTGCATTTGAAGAGAATGTAACAAGAACTCTAAGTGTGCTTTTTCCAACTTCATATGTTCGTGATAAAATCGTAAGCCCACAAAAGCAAGATTTATAATTATACTTGCAGGAATTTGATTTTTAAAGTTGCTCCAAAATGAATCCTCTCTCGAAAATAGACTGGAAGAAGGAAAAAATGACAATTCTTCAAGTCTGTTGAATCCTAAAAGAAGTATTGCCATAACCGATGCTTGGACTAATATCGACAAAATGAAGCATAACCAAAAGGTATTCATTTTTTTTTCTTTTAAAGCCTTTGGTAGCAAAAATACACTTATATACGTATTAACCAACAATATAGCAAGAAACAAAAATGTAGTAATCAAAATGGCTTCTTCTAAAGTCACATGGTTTTGCACTTGATACCATAGGATTACAGCAATCAATACCCAAAAAATTGTAGCAATATTCTTAAAGCTGTCTGATATATAATTTTTCATTTTACAAATATAACAAATAAATGGGTTCTCTTGGGGTCGCTTCGTCATAAGTAAACGTATGTTTCGTCAAATTTATCTCTTCTATATCAAACATTTTTTTATTCTGTTGATAGCTTAGTGATATTTGCCGAAAATAAAAATCTAATTTAAAAATAAAAAAAGATGAAGTTAATATCATGTTGGGTTGTATTTGCTTTAGTTATCGTATGCAATGATACTAATGCTCAAATTTCTTTTAGAACGGAATATATCGGTAATTCACCCCTTTTGGATGATAATGGGAACCGAATTGGTGATAGTGAGGGGGCAGCATTAGTTTATAAGGGTGGAATAAATATACCATTTTCCACAAAAGTAGATAAAAAAAATCTTCCTATAATTTGGGGTATTGGAGCTTCCGCTTCATATACTTCTTTTAATAATGAAAAAATAACAGAAGATTTAGTACTATCAGAGATGTTGGGAATACAAGCAACATTATACCACATAAGACCACTAAACGAAAAATGGTATATGATGGCAAATATTGGCTTGGGGATATATACACCTAATACAAGATTATCAAAAATTAGATATAGAAATTTTCTTGGAAATATCGGAGTCATTTTCATAAAAAAAATAAGACCGACTTTAGAAATAGGTTTTGGAACTGCTATAAATAACACGTTTGGCTATCCAATGTTATTTCCTGCTTTATATTTTAATTGGATGTATGAAGGGCGTTTCATTTTTAGTTTATCTATGATGGATGGGGGCGAAATGTCAGTTAAATATAATGTAAACAAACAATTGTCTTTAAGTTTAATCGCTGAAATGTGTGGACAAGGAGTTATGTTGAAAAAAGACAATCAAGAAATGATGTTCTCACATCAATACATTATAATGGGAGTTCGCCCTGAATTTAAAGTTAATAAATATATTTCCATACCTATTACGGTTGGTACTTCAATAATGCGCTCGGCTGGCTATGACAAACGGAGTTTGAAAGGAATTTTCAGCAACACAGGTACTGATTCAGATTTTAAAGATTCATTCTACATTTCCGGTGGTATTAAATTGGGATTTTAAATATTCAAACAAGCTATAAATGAGAGAAATAATTGAAAAACATCCATTAATCATATTTTATGGACTTGCGTTTGGGGGGATGTTGATTATTAACATTATAATCACAATGTTATTAACTTCAGTACCCTACTATTTATCTGTATTTACTCAATGGTCACCTGCATTGGCTGCAATCACAATTTTTTCGATAAAGAATAGCAAATTAAGAATTTATAGTTTTGTAACAAAAACTTTTTTTAGGTTGAAGTATTTACAATGGTATTTAATATCATTAATCATTCCTGTTATTATTTGTGGAATCACTTATATGCTTTTACTTATCGCAGGCATCCCTCAATGGAATATTATCAAAGAGGATTTTCACAATAGTAATTACGTCTTTTATCTGTTCATTATGTTCTTTGGCTGCTATGGTGAAGAAATTGGTTGGCGAGGATTTATGTTACCCTATCTTCGCAAAAAACATTCTTTGCTTTTGAGTAGTTTGATTATTGGTGTATGTTGGGGACTATGGCACTTATATTTTAAAGCTGGCTTTTGCGGATTTATAATTCACATGATTATGGTTATTGAAATATCATTTGTTATTTCATGGTTATGCACTAAAACAAATGGTAATATTATGGTTGCCACAATATTTCATACTTCGTTCAATCTTTTTTCATTTATCTTTTTTAAAGAAATTGTATTTGCTAAAATAATTAATAGCCAATCAATGTTATCACTATATGGGACATTAACTATATTTTTCTTCATCCCTTGTGTATTTATAGTAAAAGATATGCTATTAAATAATATTACTAAAGCTAATAAATAGCAAGAAACATTATGAAGAGAGCAGTAGATAAGATATTATCCCAAATAGAGAATGAAATAGAAAATAAAGGTATCAATGAAGATATTAGCATTGATACAGCCTTATATATGGTAGAATTTATAAGACCTTTATTTGAAGAACTAAGAACTTTCATAGCTAAATATGAATTTCAAGATAAGGATGAAGAAATATTATTC
>OGEG01001692.1_pt1 | contig 13733 bp, 9 predicted proteins | sample 1570621 | NCBI WGS metagenome assembly OGEG01 (sample SAMEA2582130, study PRJEB24529) | metagenome | biome: Human gut stool | place: China | collected 2011 | reverse complement strand
CTGGCACTCCAAATCTTCGGAATAGAGGACGTAATCGATCCGCAAAACATCCATGAATCCGCGAAAGGTATAGGAATACCCCTTACCGCTCGCCCGGAAAGCATCGTCGAGGTCTTGTGCCATCACCCGATAGGTATAGGACATAGGCGTATCGTTAAAGTCACCGCAAACGATCTTACAGCCCGGAGTCGCAGCGATCGCCCGAGCGATCGTGTCCGCCTGTGCCGCCCGCAACATGCTGTTGTCGCGGAACCTGCGGAAGATATTCTTGATTTTCGCTCCGCCAGCGGTATCCGTAAGAAACTGATGCTCCGAAAGATACTTATCGTCATGCACGGTAATTGCGGTCGAATGCAAGTGGTTGTTAAAGATCCGAATCGTATCGTCCCCCACCAGCAGATCCACCCATACCGACTGCCCGTCCTGCTTCATAGGACCCAATATCGAATGAGATTTTCCGAGGATCCGGTATTTGGTATAAAGCGCCAGCGGAAATACAGGATCCCGTCTGTTCCCCTCCATAACCACCGTACGATCGTAATCGGATAACAGCGAATCCAACTCTTCGGCCTTGCTCGAGGTACGGTTGAACTCCTGTAAGCAGACAATATCGGGATTCACACGGCGGATCACCTCCGTCACCCCGTCGAAACTCCACTGTCCCCGGTCGTTATAAAAACTGCGAACATTGAAAGTCAGCAGGGTGATCGCCCCCCGGCCGAAGCTCGTCTCTTCACCGTAATGACGGCGCAACTCCGGCTTCAGGAAGAGCGGCACCTTGAAAAGGCCCGCCAGCAACAGTACGACAAGCGGAAGGGCAATGCGCCACCGCCACCGAATGATCCAGTACAACGTCACCAGCAGGGTGATTACATAAACCGCCGGAGCGACCAACCCCAGCACCGGAAAAATCCAGGTTCGCCCCGGGTGCACGAACGGTGCCAGCAGCGTTACGATCATGGCCGCACCCGTCGCGACCGAAAGGATCAGCATCACCCCGTTGAACACGCTGCCCGGCAAACTTTTCCGACGTTTCCGGGAAGCACCGTGTCTGTAATCGTCGTAATACTCCCTGCTCATCGATCAATAGCGGATCACCCCTTTGTGTTTCCAATAATAGAGCAGCAGGAATCCCCACAACATACCGCCGACATGGGCGAAGTGGGCGACACCGTCCATCCGGCCCGAAATGCCGAAGAAAAGTTCGATCACGCCATACACGACCACGAACCACTTGGCTTTCATCGGAATCGGCGGAATGAGCAGCATGATGACCGCATTGGGGTGCATTACGCCGAAAGCAAGCAGCAGACCGAACACGGCACCCGAAGCTCCGACCGTCGGCACCATCAGGGCCATCATACCGACATTGCCATAGCGGTATTCCAGCCAGCCGACCAACAGTTGCAACACCCCGGCACCGACGCCGCACACCATGTAGTAGGTCAGAAAGCGCTTCGACCCCAACTCGTATTCGAGCGTACGACCGAACATCCACAAGGCGAACATATTGAAAAACAAGTGGGAAAATCCACCGTGCAGAAACATATAAGTCACCAACTGGTAGGAATGGAACAACGGACTCTCGACGTTGAAAAGCGCCAGCGCCCCGACGATTCTGTTCCCGACAGGCAGCAGCTCGGTCGCAAGAAGCATCAACGCATTGATGATAATCAGGTTCAGCACTACGGGAGGCGTCGAAGAAAAATAGCGGCTATTATTCATAGACAAAGTAAGATTTAGATGCAAATGTAACGATTATATCCCTTCCGGCAACCTCTCAACCAAGTTTATTGCGGATTTCTTCCAGTGTGATTTTGGCCATGACCGCCTTGCCCGAAGGCGTGAAGCTGACATTCCCGCCTTCGCAGAGCTGCCCCAGCAGAGATTCGGCCTCCTCCGTCGAAATCGTACGGGACATGCTGCGGGCTCCGCTGCAAGCCATGACAGCGGCGATCTTCTCGCGCCGCAATGCCTGAACGTCCACAGGCACGGCGAACTCCTGCAGCAATTCGTAAATCAACCGGTCGATCGTATCGTGCGGAATGTCGGCCGGAACGCCCTTTACCTCGACGGCTCCGCCGCCGCAAAACTCCAGGTCGAAACCCAACGCCGCGAAATCGACCGCATTCTCCTCGAGCAACGCATATTCGTTTTCCGAAAACGCGAGACGCTCCGGGAAAAGGAGCTGCTGGCTGACCGACGATCCGTTGGTCAGGAGCAGCAGGTAATTGTCGTACAACACCCGTTCCCGCGCCCGGCGCAGGTCCACGACCACCCACTTGCCGCCGTACAGCGCCGAGGCATACCCGTTGCCGAGCACCGTCACACCGCTGAAACAAGCCGCAGGATCGTCCATCAGCCGTTGTTGCACCGGTTCCCCGGCAGAAGGAATGAACTCCATTTCGGTCGGAGCGAACCCGGCAGAAGGGATCATCTCGTCGTATCGATCCTCCGCCCCCACACCCTTTCCGGCAGGCATCTCCCCGTCGTAAGGAGCGTCGAAGCCCGAAAAATCCACGTCGGGCATCCGTTCCGACACATCGGAAGCGTAATCCGCACGAAAAGGGTTGTAACTCTCGTTCGACATCGCCTTGGGTTCACGGTAAACGGCCCCTTTGGTCAGCACCGGAATCTCGACGCTGTCCGTCTGATCGAAATCCATGAGCGGCACCGCTCCCGTCTTGGCGAGAGTTTCCCGCACGGCAGCGTTGATGATCTGCCACACGGCCTCTTCGTCAGCGAACTTGACTTCGGTCTTCTGGGGATGGACATTGACGTCGATCCGCGAAGGGTCGATCGTCAGGTAGAGAAAATAGGAGGGCGAACAGGCATCGGGAATCAGCTTCTCGTAAGCCTTCAGGATCGCCTTGAAAAAATAGGGGGAGCGGAAATAACGCCCGTTCACGAAAAGATACTGTTCCGAACTATTGCTCTTCTTGGCGGCAGCGGGACGGCCCACGAAGCCCGTCACCCGCACGATCGACGTGTCGGCATCGACTTCCAGCAGGTTCTGTTTGATATGACGCCCCACCACATCGACGATCCGCGAAGCCAGCGAAGCAGCGGGCAACCGATAGAGCGGCTGATCGTTCATCAGCAATTCGAACCCCACCTGCGGATTGCAGAGCGCGACCCGCTGAAACTCGGACTTGATCTGCCCCGTGGAAGTCGTACTCTTTTCGAGGAACTTACGGCGGGCAGGCACGTTGTAGAACAGATTGCGCACATAAAACTGCGACCCCACAGGACAAGCCGCGAGGGTCTGCGAAACGAACTCACCGCCATTGACCGTCGTGAGCGTACCCACTTCATCCTCCGCCTGGCGCGTACGCAGCTCCACCTGCGACACGGCGGCGATCGACGCGAGCGCCTCGCCCCGGAAGCCGAACGTCTTGAGCGCATAAATATCGTCCAGCGAAGAGATCTTGCTGGTAGCATGCCGGTCGAAAGCCATGCGGGCGTCGATGGGCGACATGCCGCAACCGTCGTCCACGATCTGAATCAGCTCCTTGCCGCCGTCTCGGAAATTGACCTTCACGCTGCGGGCTCCGGCATCGATCGCGTTCTCCATCATCTCCTTCACCACCGACGACGGACGGTTCACCACCTCACCGGCGGCAATCTGGTTCGCAACGACCTCGGGCAGTAATTTGATACGATCAGCCATTACTCCTCATAATCGTTAGGGACGACCGTAATCGGAGTGTAGGGATTGAACTCCTCGGTCTGCGGGGTTTTGGGTTTCTGCATGTCGGAAATGAACGCGACCACACGCGGATAGCCGAACACCAAGAACAAAAGCACCAGCACGACCAGTACGACCATCATCCACATACGGCCGGAGCCTCGCGACATCTCTTCGCGGCGGCGGGCTGCCCGGGCCTGGCTTTGCGTACGGATATACTGTCCCGGCTTATACTCTTTGCCCGCATCCTCGGCCCGTTCGCCGCGCAGCTCGGCACGACGCCGGTCGCGCTCCTCTTTCTCGGGATCGTAGTAGCGCGGCAGGTAGTTGAATTTATTGGCGTGTTTCTTAAACGGCGTAAAACCGGACATAAAATTCTGTTTTTTAAGGTGAAGACAGCAGCGGCCCGGGCGAGGCTCCGAACAGACGAATTGCATCGGCCCGCTTCATCGTCATCCGCAAAAAATACGGGGCCCGCAACACGTCGTGTTACGCCCGATCGGAATGCAGCCGTCCAAACCGGTTATTTCTTCGGTAAAGATACGAAAAACTCCCGGAATAACCAGCCATGTCACTCCGGGAGCTCTCACTTTTCGACCGGAAATTACCGGAAGAAACTCTTCATCCTGTCGAAAATGTTGTGTCCTTTGGACGCCTCGGCCCGCTGGAAGGAAGGCTGTGCGGCCAGTTGCTCCACCAACCGCTTCTCCTCGGCATTGAGCTTGGCGGGGACCGTAACATCCACCACGACCAGTATATCGCCGCGTCCGTAACCGTTCACGTCGGGCAAGCCCTTGCCGGCCAGCCGCAGCACCTTGCCCGCAGGCGTACCCGGTGCGATCTTGATCCGCGCCCGGCCATCGACCGTCGGAACCTCGACCGAACCGCCGAGCAAAGCCGTCGGAACCGTAATATTCAGATTATGGATCAGGTCGTTTCCGTCGCGCAGCAATTCCGGATTCCGCTCCTCCTCGATCACCACCTGCAAATCACCGTTCACACCGCCGTGACGAGCCGCATTTCCCTTGCCCGACACCGTCAATACCATTCCATCGCCCACACCGGCCGGAATCCGAATCTCCACCACCTCGGAGCCTTTGATCGTCCCTTCGCCCTTGCACTCGTCGCAGGGATTGGTAATCACCTTGCCCGTACCGCCGCACGTGGGACACACGCTCTGGGTCTGCATCCGACCGAAAAAGGTATTTTCGACACGATTCACATACCCCGCTCCGTTGCAGGTCGAACAAGTCGAATAGGAGTTGGCGTCCTTGGCTCCCGTACCTCCGCATTTAGGACAGGCGATCTGCTTGTTGATCTTGAGCTTCTTGACCGTTCCGGCAGCGATCTCCGCCAGGGAGAGCTTCACCCGCACACGGATATCCGTACCACGGCTTACGCGACGGCCGCCGCTCGAAGAGGTCCGATAACTTCCGCCGCTGAAATGACCCCCGAAAATATCGCCGAACTGCGAGAAGATGTCCTCCATCGAGAACCCGCCGCCGAATCCGCCGAACCCGCCGCCTCCGGCCGCACCGCTCATTCCGGCATGGCCGAACTGATCGTATCTGGCTCGCTTTTCGGGATTGGAGAGCACATCGTACGCCTCGGCCGCCTCCTTGAACTTCTCCTCGGCCTCCTTATCCCCCGGATTCTTGTCCGGGTGATACTTGATAGCCGCCTTTCGGTAAGCTTTCTTTATCTCATCCGCGTTGGCGTTCTTCGCCACGCCAAGCACTTCGTAGTAATCTCTCTTTTCTGCCATAGTATTCGAATGCCGGACTTCGATTCCGGCTCAATATTCTTTTTCAATAGTCGTATTTTCACACTCTACGCTCGGCACAATAGTGCGCGACGGAGCAACTCCGCGCCCGTTAAACGAAAACGCCCGTTACTCTCCGACGACCACTTTCGCAAAACGCAACACCTTGTCGCCCATCTTGTAACCGGGCTGTACCACATCGACGATCTTGCCCTTCTTCTCCTTCCCGGCATCGAAACGGGCAACCGCCTCGTGGTGATCGGTATCCAACTCCAGTCCGAGCGCCTCGATCTCCTTCACATTCTGTTTCTTGAGCGTTTCCCTGAACTTCTGTGCGATCAATTTCACACCCTCACGAAGCGCCTCCAGGTCATTGCTCTTCTCGATCGCTTCCAGCGCCCGCTGCAAATCGTCCATCAGAGGCAGAAAATTCTTCACGCACTCGGCGCTTCCGCTCTGCACCAGCTCCATCTTCTCCCGCAGCGTGCGCTTGCGGAAATTGTCGAACTCGGCCTGCAAACGCAGGTACTTGTCCTGCCACTCCGCAATCTCCGCCTCCCAGTCGCGCGAAGGCAACTCCTCCGAAGCCGCTTTCGGTGTATTCCTATCCCCTGCCATTGTGTCAGCATCGGCAGAGCTTTCATCTGTCACATTGGCACACGGCTCCCCGTCGCAGGAGGGATACCCATCGCCCGCCGCGAAGCCTTCGTCGCCGCCAACCGCTTCATTATAAACCTTTTCCTTGTCCATATCTGATGTATTATTTGATTTTCCACTCCTCTATTGTCCAAAATATATACCAACCGGCAGAAGCATCAGCCCAAAATGAAAATTGCAGGCCGTTTATCCATTTCCGGCAGCAGGGCCGAGCGCCACTCACGAACCGTCAGCGTGCGGATATACTCCTGCGGCGAGGTAATATCGACGGCCAGCGTAAGCCGCGTATCGGGGGCGCATACCTCGAGCAACTGCCCGAGCAGCTTCGCATTCCGGTAAGGAGCCTCGATAAAAACCTGCGACTGCCTCTCGCCGGTCGCACGCCGTTCCAGCGTCCGGATCGCCCGGGCCCGTTCGGGCGGTTTGACCGGCAGATAGCCGTTGAAGGCGAACGACTGTCCGTTCAACCCCGACGCCATCACTGCCAGGATGATCGACGAAGGACCGATCAAAGGCACCACGCGGATTCCGAGCCGGTGACACCGGGCCACCGCCAGGGCCCCGGGATCGGCCACTCCCGGCACACCCGCCTCGGAGATCACTCCGGCAGAACGCCCCGCAAGAATCGGACGCACCATCTCGTCCACAGCCCGGGCATCGGTCGTATGCTCGTTCAGCTCCCGGAACTCCAGGCTGTCGATCGGACGGCCGAAGCCCGCCTTCGACAGAAAACGCCGCGCCGAGCGGACATTCTCCACGATGAAATAATCCAGCGAGTCGATCACGGCCCGGTTCGCCGCCGGCAGCACGTCCCACACGGGCGTATCCTCGGCGATCGGACACGGAATCAGGTAAAGCGTACCCGGCTGTCCCGGTTTTCGTTCCTGCGACATATCTTCATTCCATTTATCGAAAACCCCGCCTCTGCCACCGCCCCGGCATCCGGCTCCGTCGGGATTCTCTTTTTTACTCTTTGCTGTAAATCCGTTTCACACGGCCCGACACGGAGGTCATCACCTCGTAAGGGATCGTATCGAGTACGCGGGCCATATCTTCGGGCGTATTGCCCGGCACCGCGGAGAAGATCACCACCTCGTCCCCCTCCTCCACGCCGGGAATGTCGGTCACGTCGATCATACAACTGTCCATGCAGACGCGGCCCACGATCGGCGCGGGCCGCCCCGCGACCAGCATCGACCACCGGCCGCACCCCAGATGACGGTCCAGTCCGTCGGCATACCCCATCGGCACGGTGGCCGTCACGCTGTCACGCGTCAGCTTCCCCGCCCGGCCGTAACCGACGGCTTCGCCCGCCGACAGGTGCTTGAGCTGCACGATACGGCTTTTGAGCGTCGAAACGGGTTTCAGCTCGTCGTTATGCTCGAAGCCGAAACCGTAAAGTCCCAACCCCAGACGGCACATGTCGAACTGCGCCTCGGGGAAACGCTCGATCGCCGCCGAATTGGCCGTATGGCGAAGCACCGGATAGGGAAGCGCCGCAGCCAGACGGCCGCTCATACGGTCGAAACGGGCGATCTGCTCCCGCGTATAACGATCCTCCTGGGGCATATCGGAACAGTTCAGGTGCGAAAAGATCGTAGCGACCTTCACCGACGGAGTTTCGCCCAGCGTTTCGGTCAGCATATCCAACTCCCCTTCCATAAAACCCAACCGGTGCATGCCCGTATCGAGCTTGATATGGATCGGGTAACTCTCCTCTCCGACCCGTTCGACGGCTTTCGAAAAAAACGCCAGCGAACGGAAATTGTATATTTCGGGCTCCAGCCGGTGAGCGACCATCAGATCGAAACTGCCCTCGTCGGCATTCAGAACGACGATCGGCATTCTAATTCCCCGCTCGCGGAGCAGCACCCCTTCGTCGGCGAAAGCTACGGCCAGGTAATTGACCCCCTGATGCTGGAGCATCTGGGCCACCTCGAAATCCCCGGCGCCGTAGCTGGCCGCCTTGACCATCGCCACGAGCCGCACCCCGGGACGGAGCCGCGCACGGAAATAATTCAGGTTGTGGATCATGGCATCGAGATCGACCTCCAATACCGTCGTATGGCTCTTGCGTTCGAGCGCATGACTCACCCGCTCGAAGTGGCTGTCACGGCTGCCCTTGATGAGCACCACGCGCCCGGCCACATCGTCGCGGCGCAGGTTGCGCAGCAGCTCGTCGGTCGTGCGGTAAAAGGCGCTGTCGCAGGCGAAATTCGCCCCGGCATTTCGAATACGGTCTCCCACGCCGATCAGACGGCTCACTCCGGCGGCGGCCACCAGACGGGCCACTTCGCCGTAAAGCACTCCGTCCTCGACGCCGCTCTGCTCGATATCCGAAAGAATAAGTGTCATGGGACGGCCGGCGGCCATATTATGCAGGTAGTCGAGCGCAATGGAGAGGGAGTTGATGTCCGAATTGTAAGCGTCGTCGATCAGCAGCGAACCGTTGATTCCCTCCTTCAACTCGAGGCGCATCGCCACGGGCCGAATCCGGCCGAAATCGGGGTCGGGAAAGCCCATCACCCGACAGAACGCCCCGACCAACTGGGCATCGACACGCCCGGCCCCGCTCTCCAGAACCCCTGCGGGCAACTGCTCCGGCAGCGGATATTCCGCAGCGTCCTGCAACTGCCGGCCGCCGTATAACGTGCGGATCATCCGTTCGAGCAGGGAGGAGCCACCATGATAAATAATGGTTCGCGCTCCCTTCGCCAACACCAACTTTTCGGCACTCTTCTCCTCGAGCGAGGTGAAATTTTCCTGGTGCGCCTCGCCGATCGAAGTGAAAATCACCGTATCGGGGCGGATCATCCGCTCCAGACGCACCATCTCCCCGGGACAGGAGATCCCCGCTTCGATCAACGCCAACTCCTCGTCCCCTTCGATCATCAGCAGCGAGAGCGCCACGCCCAACTGCGAATTATAACTTTTCGGCGACCGGAAATATTTGACGCCGGCAGGAATCTGCTGGGCGATCCATTCCTTGACCACGGTCTTCCCGTTCGAACCCGTGATACCGACCACGCGCCCCTTGAACCGAGTCCGGTGATGGCCCGCAAGCTGTTGGAGGGCAGCGATGGCGCTCGGAACCACCACGCAGCCGCAACCGGCCGGAAGTTGCGTCTTCCGCTCCGCAAGAAATGCCTTCACATCCCGGCGAACCATCTCGCCAATAAAGGCGTGGGAGTCGTGATTGGTACCTTTCATGGCCACGAACAGCGGCTCCTCGCCGAACGAACAGTTGCGGCTGTCGGTAAGCACCCGTGCCACCGGCAAATCCTCCCCGATGAGTTCGCCCCCGCAAATGCGGGCGATTTCCGATAACATGTATTTCATGTCGTATCTTTCCTTTACATAACTGCCGTCAATCCATACGCAGAGTCACCACCGTAATCCCCGCTCCGCCCCGGTCGGCGTGTTCGTCCGCAGCCCGTTCGACCTCCGGCACCGTGCGCAGATAACGGCGGATCTCCTCCTTGAGCGCCCCCGTCCCCTTGCCGTGCAGGATCGTGACCGTACCGACGCCAACCATGATCGCGTCGTCGATAAAATCCCGCACCTCCTCCAATGCTTCGGCGGCACGCAGGCCCCGCACATCGATATGATCCTTGAAATTGAGCTTGCGGGCCGACACATCGACCGATACCACCGTGCGCGGCTGCACGGGCCTGGTCGCCTGCTTGAATTCGGCGCCCGAGATCACGACGAGCGAACTTCTATCCACCGTCGTAAGAATCTGTCCGAATGCCACCTGCGCCTTCCGGCCCTTGATCGAAAGCACCACGCCGGGAATGTCCTGCCCGGCGATCTTCACCTTCGAGCCGACCTCCGCCTCGCGGGGTTTCTCCGGCACGGCAGGCTGTGCGACCTCCGGAGTCTCGCCGGCCTGCTGTCTGCGCTCGGCACGACGCTGGCGGCGGCGTTCGAGTTTCTCCATTTCGCGGGCCACCCGTTCGTCGTGCGCCGCATCCGCTGCATCCGTCCTCTCCACCCTGTCCCGAAAATCGTTCAACTCCTTACGGGCCAACTGGGTAAGCTCCTTCTCGGCCTGCGCTTCGCGGATCGTCCGAATCGTATTCTCAATCTGACGGTTGGCGTCGGCGATCATCCGCTGCGCCTCCTCCTTGGCCTTTTTCAAGATTTCCGAGCGCTCCTGCCGGATGCGCGAAAGCTGGTCGGCATAGGTCTGTTCCAGCTCCTCGACCTTGCGGTCGGCGATCCGGATGCGGTCGCGCTTCTGCTCCCAGTAATGTTTGTCACGGGCGATTTCACGCAACTGTTTCTCGAGGTTGATATGATCGCTGCCGGCCTTTTCGCCCGCATCGCGGATAATATCCTCCGGCAACCCGATCTTGCGGGCGATCTCCACCGCGAACGAACTGCCCGGCTTGCCGATCTCGAGCCGAAACAGCGGCCGGATATTCTGCACGTCGAACATCATCGCTCCGTTGGCGATTCCCTCGGTGTTCGACGCATAATACTTAATGTTGGCATAGTGGGTCGTAATCACCCCGTAACAGCCTTTACTGCGGAGCCGTTCGAGGATCGACTCCGCGATCGCCCCGCCGATGATAGGCTCCGTACCCGAACCGAACTCGTCGATAAGCACCAGCGTCCGGTTCGAAGCTCCGGCGAGCATGTTCTTCATATTGAGCAGGTGCGACGAATAGGTCGAAAGATCGTCGTCGATCGACTGCTCGTCCCCGATGTCGATCATTAGGTTGCGGAACAGGGGCAGCTCCGAATTCTCCGATGCCGGAACCAGGAATCCGCACTGGAACATATATTGGATGATGCCCGTAGTTTTCAGACACACCGACTTGCCGCCGGCATTCGGCCCCGAAATCACCAGGATATGACGCCGTTTGTCGAGTTGCAGATCGAGCGGCACCACCTGCTTGCCCTGCGCCCGGAGCGTCTGCTGCAACAAGGGATGCCGCGCATTGCGCAGCACCAGCCGGTCGTCCGTCGAAACGATCGGCTTCACCGCTCCGTTGGCAACGGCCCAGCGGGCTTTGGCACGGATCATATCCAGATCCGAAAGATAGTCGCCAATCAGCGCGATCCGATCCGCTTCGGGGCGAATCGAGTCGGTGAAGGCCGAGAGGATCCGCACGATCTCGCGCCGCTCGGCGTACTCCAGCTCCTTGAGTTCGTTATTGATTTCGACGACCTCGACCGGCTCGACGTAGAAGGTCTTGCCCGTGGCCGATTCGTCGTGGATGAAACCCTGCAACTTGCGTTTATTGGCCGCTGCGACCGGAATCACCGCCCGGCCGTCGCGGATCGAGAGCATCGCGTCGGCCTCCACGATACCGGCTTTCTTGGCATTCGACAACACCTGCTGCAGGCGTTTGGCGGCCTGCCCCTCCCGCTCGCGGATCATCCGCCGGATCTGCTGCAACTCCGGCGAAGCGTCGTCCCGGATCTTGCCGTACTGATCGACGATACCGTCGATCGCCCGAACGATCTCCGGGAAAGCCTCGATCCCCCGGCTGCGGAGCCGCAGTTCGGGATATAGCTCCTCACCGCGCCCCAGGATAAAACCGGCGATCGCCCCCGCCGAAGCCAGCGCCCGGCGCAGCAACACGACCTCCTCGACTTCGAGGAAACTGCCTTCGATCTTCAGTTTGGAAAGGATATAATCGACATCGACGAACTCGTCGTCCGGAAAGTCCCGTTCCATCTCCAGCAGACGGCGCATCTCGTCCGCCAGCGCCAGCCGCCGCTCGACATCGGCCTGCGAAGTGCTGAATTGTTCGGCGCACAACCTTTCCCGGCCGCCGCGAATCGTACACAGCGCCGCGACCTGCTCACGCAGCCGGTCGAAACCGACTTTCTGTTCAAAGTTCGCCGGATAGATCATCGCACAGAGAAAACATTCGAAACTATCGGGCCGCTTTCAGGGCCTTGAGCGAATCGCGCCGGGCATGTTTCGCCTCTTTTTTCTGCTGCTTGCGGTCGGCCTTTTCGGGATCGCGGCCGAACAGCGAGAAATGGACGTAACGAGCAGGATGGGCCTGCAAGTTGGCCAGCAGCGACGCCAAGTTCGCAGTCGCCTCGTTGAGCGATTCGTACAGACGGGGATCGCTGACGAGCTGCCCGACAGTCCCCTCCCCGGCATTGACACGGGCCAAGATCGCATTGAGGTTCATCAGAGTCGAATCGAGCGCCCCGGCCAGATTCTCACGCTGTATTTGGTCGGTAAAATTGCTTAAATTCAGGATAATACTGTCCATACGCGGAGAGTTCTCGCCGAGCATCTCCGAAAAACGGGTCAAATTCGCTACGGCGCTCTCCAGATTCGCACGCTGCGACAGCAACATACCGTTTACGCTGCCCGTAATCGAATTCAGGTGCGACATCGTACCTTCGATATTCGCGGCGTTCTGCTCCATAATCAGATTCAGGTTATCCATCGTGCGGCTCAAATCCCCCACGACCTGCGACATCTTCTGCTTGAAAAATTCGAGTTCCGAACCCGCCATATCCATCAGGCCCTTGCTGCGGCTCGAACAGAGGGTGTCCCCGGATTGCAGGTAGGTCCCGGCATCGCCCAGAGCGATTTCGATCGCTTTGGCGCCCATGATGCTGTTGCTGTAGATCCGGGCTTCGGAATTGGACGGAATCCGGTATTTCCGCTGGATCGTCAGTTGAAGTACGACCTCGTTACCGATCGAAGGATCGAACGAAATATCCGTCACGGCTCCCACCTTCACGCCCCGGATCAGAATCGGCGAAGCGTTCTGCACGCCATCGACCTGGTCGTAAGCGGCATAATAGACCGCGTTGCGACTGAAGATGTCGAACCCCTTCAGAAAGCGGATACCCGCCCAGAGGGCGCCGATCATCAGCACGGCGAAAATGCCGATCTTAACTTCTCTTCTCATATACCTGTTTTTTTCGTTTTATTTACTGTACGATCCGGTCGCCCCGACAACTCACCACGAACGCATCGCGGAACTCCCTGCGCACCTCGGCCAACTTGGCTTCGGCCTGCTTGCGGGTATCGAAACGCCCCACACAATACTTATACCTGAACCGGCCGCCGGTAACGAACTCCGTGACTTTTCCCCGGTAACTTTTGAACTGCCGGTCCTTGGGCGGCACGCGCTTGGCGCTGGCGATCAACTGCACGGCATAAAACGTCTTCTCCTGTTCGGCTTTCCCGGTTTTGACACTACCCTTATCCGCTTTGTCCGAAGCGGCAGCCGAAGCCGGCTCTGCGACATCGGCATCGGCCTGTTCGTAAATGGCATCGTCATCGACAAGCAGCGCACCCCGAACGAAAGCGACGTAATCCTTCACCGCATCGCACAGCGCACGTGCGATTTGAGCCTGCCCCTTCGCCGAATTCATATAAGCGTACTCCTCCGAATTGGAAAGGAAACCTATCTCGGTCAGGATACCGGGCATATCGGTAGCGTAGAGCACTTTGAGCGGCTGTCGCTTCACACCGCGATTGTGCCGCCCGGACTTGACGTAATGTTTCTGCACCAGACGGGCCATCGCTTCGCTGTATTCACCATAGGTGAACTGCAGGTTCTGGATATAAGCCCGAAGGATCGGAACCCCGAGCACCCCAAGATGCGCGGTTCCCACGAGAACGGCGACGTGTTCTTC
>OGEG01001691.1_pt1 | contig 13740 bp, 11 predicted proteins | sample 1570621 | NCBI WGS metagenome assembly OGEG01 (sample SAMEA2582130, study PRJEB24529) | metagenome | biome: Human gut stool | place: China | collected 2011 | reverse complement strand
TTTTGATAATCTTCAATCCATTCATTTGTTAGAGGGATAGATTGTTTCCATTGTTTATTAAATTCATCTTCAACTTTTAAAACAATTTCTTTTTGTGTATCAGAAGAAAAGAATAAATTCCATTCTTGATTTACAGCTAGAGCATTTTGTGTAAGATTGCTACTACCAATCATAATGTCAGTTTGCTTATCTTTATGAAAAATATATCCTTTTGGGTGGAATCCTTTTCCTTCAAATATTTTAATTTCAATATTATTGTATTTAAGTAGTTTTTTAAACATACTAGGAGCATTAAAACCTAAGTATGTAGATGTAATTATTTTTCCAGGAATATGATGATCTCTTAAATAATCGAAGCATTCTTTAAGTGCAGCGAGTCCTGAATCAGCAATAAAAGCAACAGATAATTCAAAGGAATCACAGCTTTTAAAAAGTAATTCTAATTCATGAGATACTTTTATATGTTCTTTGTAATTATTATAAATAAGGCGTGGTTGAAATCCATGTTGTGTTTTCATAGAATTAGCTCCTTTTCTTCAATTCGTTAATAACTTCGATATCTGCTGGTACCCAAACAATAGCTTCATTATCATCTTGAGGATTAATCCATTTACCATCTAGATGTTCTAATAAAACAAGATGATCATCTAATAAATGACAAATAAAACAATCCATTTCTAAGATAAAATTAGGATATTCATAATGAACATGATAAAAGAAAGAATCAACTTCTATATGTGCTTGCATTTCTTCATAGAGTTCTCTTTTTAATGCATCTTTAGGTTCTTCACCTGGTTCAATTTTTCCACCAGGAAATTCATACATTCCTTTAAATTCTCCATAACCTCTTTCAGCAATAAAAATCTTATTATCTTTCTTTATTATTCCAGCAACAACATTAATTGTTTTCATATAACTCCTCCAACTATAAAACTACCTCAATTATAACATAAAAAATCTCATAGGCATAAAACCTATGAGATGAAGCTTATTACTAAAGATAACTATTCATAAACTGTTGTGGTAGATGAATAAGACTTTTATCATAGTAATTGTTTGCTCCTTTTTGCCTGGAAATGTCCTATTTGCTGGATGTTTCGGGGTTATGGCTAAATTGTTGTTTGGTTGTCATCTAGGTAAATTATAGCATAATTTAGCAAGTTGTGACTATCTGTTAGTAGTAGAAATAGTAGTAAAAGGAAAATTCTTAATACTAAGATATTTCCGTTTTTCAATATCATTAATCTCATCTATATTAGAGAGTAATCAGTCGCGCCTTAACATTATATAATGTTTTCTTTATGTATTAGATTGACACAAATCTTCATGGCAATTATGCTCAAAAACTAAATCGTTACATTTTTCAGTTTAGCTAATAAAGCTGTCTTTACTTCAATAATATTAATATTATTAATCTCTATGCGACGTTTTATTTGATTACTTGGATCAACTATTTGGTAATACAAATTCTTATCATTAATTATTGTTTCAATATCTCCAATATTATGGATATATATATTTATAGGCCTATTATCTTTAATAACCACCATTTTTCTAGGATTGATGCTCCAATAATCTTTTACTCCTCTATCATTTGTTGCAAAATATGGAAGAATAACCATCTGTGTCTTTTCATCATATAATGACATCTCTTGTTCTATAAATCTTGCATGATATATGTCCCATGTGGTATTTCTGACAGCATTTTCTAAGCCATTTTTTATACTAGAATGAAACTTAGCAAAAGTATGCTTTATAACGTCCTGACTATTTTCTAAATATAAACATAATAAATATAGTTCATTTATCATTATGCACTTTAACTCATTCAAACAAAATTTCACTAACTCATCGACCTTATTACAACATTTTTTATCTGCTTTAATTATTATTGCTTTCATCATCATACAAAATATAAAGTCATACTGTCTATTTAAATTATCATCATTACACATCTGTCCAATTTGTTTGTAGTGATTATAGAACCGTTCAAATTCTCCTTGATTTACAGTTTCTAAAGCTAATTCCTTACCAAAACTATCCGCATGTAAATATTTATAAAACGACTCCATAGATCTTCGGAACAATCTCTCATTATAAGACTTACTAAGTCGTTCAATAATACTATTTCCTATTTCCAGGTCATAATTTTCGTTCTTAATATAATTCAGAAAATCAACTAAATCTAATTCATCATCAATTATCTTTCCATTTAGATAATCATCAATTCTTGATATGATATTTATATCAAAGTATACTCTCTTCGCCACGTTAAGTTGAACTCTTTCAGTATTATTGTTATCCAGAATCCACATCTTACAATAATCGCCAATGCTACATAAATGGTATTTCCCAAAACTTCTATCTTCAAGGGCTTCAAAATTTGAAGATTCTTCATCAAATAGAGCAATCTGTATATTCTTAAAAAGATTTGTATTCTTTTTCATTATTGCTATTTTTTCTACCGTTCCCTCACAATTGATAATTTCTTGCAAAACTATCTGCTGTAACTCTTCCATGGTCATATTTTCACCTCATAAAATTTTTTTATTTTATATTATATCGTCACCCTTATCATTTTTCCATAGAAAAAACGCCCCAGCCAAGCCGGAACTATATTAAATTGCCTTGAACATCCTCTGCGACAGCGATTTCTCATTGTCTTTTCAATCTTAATTCATTGTAACTGATCCGAATGCCCCATGATATACTGTAAGGTTTTGGGATTTTGCAATGTTAGAATAAAAAGTATGCCTGCATACATGTGGGTAACTTTCAGCATATGAATACGTTAAATATTATTGTATTTTTTAATGATATGCTCCAAATACTTCTGCCAGTGAAGAGCAACCATTGGCATATCATTTTTATCCAGAAACAAACATTCTGCATATCCTTTCACCATCAGCGCAATCTTTGGTGTCTTTCGGTTGGCAATAATTCTGCAAAAACATGATATGACAGCTTCTGTCATTGGCACATAGCTTGTTTTTGGTTCTTCAATCATATTCTGCATCTGTGCAGTGTTAAACCGCATACTCTACACACAATAAAATAAAATATAACCGCAAATTAAAATAATAAACAGGTGGAAAATGTACTCTCTGCAACGGCATAACATTCCACCTGTTTTTATCTGGCAACCATATTGTGGAAAATTCCTGTTTTCAATTAAACATACTTTTCTACCAGTTCCAAAACAGTATAGTTGTTCGTTTGTTACAATACGGGCAAACAAATTCGCTTCAATCTGTTTTTCTTTCTCACGCAGGTATGCTCCCGCTTCTTCAATGGTAAGTGTATATCTACGCCATACAGAAATATCTGAGTGATTTTTTCTTCAACATACACCTTATTATTTGCTATAGGCAATTATCCTTCATAGATGAAAATATCCAGACAGGGGGGCTGCAACGGCAGCTTTAGATAGGTATATTCAGTTGATCATTAATCTATTAATCAAATGTAAATCAATCAAGAGTCTTCTCACAATTTTCGTAAATAGTTTGGATTAATTTGCTTGTCAAAATATAGTTTCCTTTTTATCCATACAAAACCATCGCCTTTTGACATTACAGCTACATCTGTAGGTCCACCTACGGTTTGTTGATTTCCATCGATTGCAAAAGTGCGTTTAAGAGAAGTTATATTTACTAAATTTTCCGCCAAAAATGCCATTTCAGGCAATGGAATTAACTGAACACTATTTAAAATAGGAGTTACATTCTCATTTTGAATAGTTGCAGTAATTGCAGACTCTATTTCAAATTTTGAAGAAGCAAATATAGAGCGTAACTCATTTTTTTGTTCATCAGAGTACGTCGGAGGAAGCGAGTTTATCTTATTATTAATAATTGATTCGACTTTTTGCGGAATGTAGTTGATAAATGTATTGGAAATTCCTTTACAAAAAGTCAGAATAACATCTTTTTGCGCTAATGGAACAATTTGAGCATGATTATTACTTTCTTCATATTGTTCAATAAGCTTATATTTTACTTTTCCACCAACTACTCTATATACTTCAATATGTATGAATTTTGGAAATGAATCCATTTGACCGTATCCAGCCAAAAACAGGCCTAAAGCATGACTTGTTTCAATTGTAAGTGACAAATTGAAATAATTGCAAATATATCCCCACAGCCTATCTTTTTGTACAGAAAAACTATTTAACTCAGGAACAATCATGTTAATAACCGAGTTAAAATAATTATAATACGTTTCTTGTATATAGTTACTAACATTGTAATTGTCAATTTTTAATGCGTCACCAATTTTTCTCTGTAATTCATTCAGTATATCATTTATCTGGTTTTCTGCATTACTACCAGAAGTAGCAGATTTTATCTTATTTCCCCATTTAACTACGAGTTCTTTAATAAGTGATTCACAATGTTCCCTTTCTGCGGAATCAAACTTGTAATACACATTGTTTTCGGAAATAAATTCTTCAAACAGCGGAAGAATTTCAAAAAAATCGGAGCGTTCTTCTTTGGAATCCAAATATGAACGAAATTCCTTTAATACTTGGTTAATAGAAACATTGTAGATTGTAGTTGCTCCATATGTAATTGCTCCATAAATATATTTTCTCGAAAGTGAAAAAACCTTATTCATGGAATTGTAAAACATTTTGTTTCCAGTATATGTGCCAGCACTATCTGCTGCTAAGGCAATACCATTTCTATTTATTATACAAACGCCTACGCTCATATTTTACCTCCTCGTATTATTAGTAAATGCTTATTTAGTAGGTACTTTCCTTTCTCCCATCGATTTCTTCAATTGGGCAATCTTCTCATTTTAGTCCTATAATCTGTAAGTCTAGCAATCCTCAAATTGCTTAATTGCATTCCACACAATTTGTGAATTACTTCATGTGTGTCATAAAACTTTTTAGGAATAAACAGAGAACTACTATTTAATTCATCTTGTGCTATTACAGCAACACTTCTTGATGAATTATAATGTTTTCCGTTAATTTTTAACTTATACTTTTTTAAAGTCTTTATGCAATAAAATTAAATGGAAAATATACTACTGCACAAAAAATTGCATCAATTCCTTCTAAGTTTGCTATTATTGCCATAACTATTTTCCAAATTTTTCTCAAGCCCCTCTCACTCTTCATCAAATTCTTGGGTTATCCTTTTCCCTTTAAATTTTACTTCTATTTTAGATAAAATTTTACTTGGACCTAAATCTTTATGATCACTTGTTACTTGTCCTTTTTCTGGTTTTATAAAAAACTGTACCTTTTTATTGTCATCTTTATGTCCTACATAAACAACAATAATTGTGTCACCATCCTTATCTGTTTTTACATTTGTATGAATCCAATACCCAGACTCTGTTTTTTCTTCTGCTTTATTTCTGGCACATACCAATCATCTAAAGGAATTAATTTTGCATCTTTAAATTCTGGAATATTTAATAATCTCAAACATTTACTTCTTAGTTCTTTAGGATTGTCTATTTCAATATCTTTGCCACAACGTGGACATTTATATACTACTCCTGAATACTCCGCGGAAACATAATCTAATTCAATTTCTGGATGTTGTGTACAATGGTAATGTATGCCATTCTGATTACAACAATAATATGTTGTCCAATTTGCTTCGCGTGTTGAATAATTAGTGCAATCTCAATGTACAATCATATCCTCATCTGCAAATGAACATTTTCTAAAAGAAATTTAATCGTCTAATCTATATATTATTTTATCACTCATAGTTATTTTTCCTTTCTTTTTATACGATACATAAAGTTTCTATGTAATCTTATCATTAAATTATTTTTTTCACAACAAATAATGCCCCAGCCAATCCGGAGCGTTATCCATTTTCTGGAGCATTGATTTCTCATTCTTTTTTCAATCTCTGTCTGTGTTTTACGAAAGTCTTCAATTCGTTTCAGTTTTTCCTTAGCATCATCAAATCTGATATGTGTATACACATTCATTGTGACTAATATATCCGAATGCCTATGAGGTACTGCAGTGTCTTTGGGTTCATTCCCAATTTTTCTATATTGCTGTAATAGGTGTGTTGGCACACATGAGGTGTAATGTTTGGCAACTGTACACGATAGATATCACTTTACCTTGGGTGAATCGGTATTGCTATAAATGGTATTCTATTGTCATCGTAGAAAAGCAATCCACTGTAACCATCAATGGACTTTACATTTTAGGAGTATTACTGCCTCATAATTGCTAAAACAGAAAAAAGTAATCTTGTTTTATTACTATGGGCACAAAAAGCAAAGCTTGATTCTCGTACTATTGAGACTTCATTAATTGATTAAAAAATGCTTAAAAGAAAATTACCAAAAATTTGAAGTATGACAACAATAGATCCTGTTGATTTTTGTCCTAAATTGATAGATATGTTGGCAAACTGTGGGATTGCGCTTGTTTTTCTTCCTCATATAGGAGGTTCTTTCTTACATGGAGCAACTTTTTGTGATAAAAATAAAATTGTTGTTGATTTAACTGTTCGTGGTAAAGATGCTGACAAATTCTGGTTTAGTTTATTTCATGAACTTGGTCATATCAACCAACCAAATGGAACAACTGAAGAAGATGAAGTAGCCGATAATTTTGCAAAAGAAGTATTAATTCCTACTGCAGAATTTAATGCTTTTACCTCTAAAAATGATTTTACAAAAGCTTTTATAATCACTTTTGCTCAAAAACAAAATATTCTTTGTGGAATTATTGTTGGATGCCTGCAAAAGGAAGGATTTATAAATTATAATTGCTGTAATGATTTAAAGACCAAATATTCATTTTCAGCGTAAATATAAAAGCTTAAAATAACTACGTTATAATAATTAATTACAAAAAAGACCTACTAGCTCATTTCAAAGGAATGGTAGGCTTTTTCAAATTTATCTATGAAATAAATTCTTTAACAAAATAAACGACTTCTAAATTTTTTTCTTTAATATTAGAATCGGCTAATATTTCTTCCATTGCCATCCTTCATCTTCATAAAGTAGATATTTGCTATTATTTTTAGTAACTATAAGTGAATGATTATATATTTGTTTCATTAATTATGCTTCTTGTAGTCTATTATAAAATTCATGGTCATTAATACAATGGACAAATAGTCCATGATTTTATCTAATCTAGATTAGATAAAAAGTAAAGATACGAAATCTCATTTTCATTGACAATTGGTATCCAGTTGACTAAAATGAAATTGCATAAAAAAATATATAAATATATTTTGTAAGGACCGTGTAGTAATACATGGTTCTATTTTTTTACAATAAAAGCCCTCTAGCTTATCACTAAAGGGCTGTTATTATTTTTTGATCATAATAAATTGATAAGATTTTAAAGTTGTTGGGTTGTAATTGTTGTAGTTATCTAACAAAATGTTTCCTTGAATATCAGGAATTGATTGTTCAGTGTTTGTAAAGTTACATAAACAAATAATTTCTTGTCCTTGATAAGTACGTTTATAACCAATAACATCATCTACAGTATTTACTTCTTCAAAATCTCCATAAACAAGAGTATCTTCTTGTTTTCTAATAGAAATCATTTTTTTATAGAAGCTATAGATTGAATTTGGATCGTTGAATTGATTTTCAACATTGATTTTATCTTGGCTTCCTGTCATTTTTAACCATGGTTCATGATCACTAAATCCTGCGTATTTACTGTTATCCCATTGCATTGGTGTTCTGGTATTATCTCTACTTCTAAGGTTAAGGAAATGCATCGCTTCTTCTTTAGTAAAGCCTTCTTCTAAAGCTCTTTGATATTGTCCATGACTTCCAATATCATCAAATTCATCAATGCTTTCTCTTTCAAAGTTTTCCATACCAATTTCTTCACCTTGATAGATAAATGGTGTTCCTCTTAAATTAAAGAACATACCAGCAAGCATTGTTTTAGAATAATAATTATGATTTTTCTTATCTAAGACAAATTTATCGATTGCTCTAGGTTGATCATGATTTTCCAAGAAACTTGCAATCCATCCAAGTTTTTGTACTTCTCTTTGACTTGTAAACAATAATTCTTTAAATTGTTTAACAGTCCAATCATTTCTTTTAAACCATTCTTCATCTTCACTAATATCAAAATTACAATAATTAAAATCAAACATCATAGAAAAACATCCTTGTTCACCAATAAAAATACCTAAATCCTTATATTGAACTCCAACAGCTTCAGCGACTGTCATACAATTATGTTTTTCAAATGTTTCTTTCTTTAATTCATCAAAAAAGACTTCAATTCCTGGTTGATTTCTAGAATAAGCAAAACAAGCACTTAAACCATCTTGTCCATCAACAGGACCATCTAAATATCTTTGATCTTTTTTAATAAAGTTAATTGCATCAACTCTAAATCCCGCAATTCCTTTATCTAACCACCAGTTAATCATTTTATAAAGTTCTTGTCTTAAAGCTGGATTTTCCCAATTTAAATCAGGTTGTTTTTTAGAAAAAGCATGGAAATAATATTCATCTCTACCTTCTACCTTTTGCCATACTGAACCTCCAAAAACTGATCTCCAGTTATTTGGTTCTTTACCATCTTTAGAGGATTTAAAGATATAATAGTCATGATAAGGACTATTTGGATCTTTTAGTGCTTCTTGAAACCAAGCATGTTCATCTGAACTATGATTGATAACGAGATCCATAATAATCTTAATTCCTTTATTTTTAGCTTTTTCAATCAATTCTTCTAAATCAGCCATTGTTCCAAATTCAGGATTAATATCATAATAATCAGAAATATCATACCCATTATCATCCATAGGTGATTTATAAATAGGACATAACCATAATAAAGTCACCCCTAAATCCTCTAAATAATCAAGCTTTTCAATAATTCCTCTTAAATCACCAATTCCATCTCCATTAGAATCCTTAAAACTCTTAGGATAAATTTGATAAGCTACTTCCTTCTTCCACCATTCATTACTCATTTTCTTTTCTCTCCTTTAAAATATATAATTTAGAATAATAATCTCCAATACCATCCTTATTCTCACCACTTGAACCATCACTTATAATCAAACCCACATTCATCAACTCATCACCATATAAATCTAAATCATTTACATGATAAACCTTATTTTCATCTAATCCCTCTAATAATAAACGACGATATCCAACATTAACTTCTTGTAAAGTACGATAATACCCTACAATCGCTAAATCTCTTTCTTTAGAAACAACCATCCAAGCTGTCTCATTTCCTTCAAAAGGACTTTTTAAACGATAAAAAGTACCAAATTGAAATAAAGAACGATATTGTTTCATAAAAACAATTTGTTTTTTAATGATTTCTTTTTCTTCATCACTTAAAGAATTAACATCTAATTCATAACCAAAAGTACCAAAATAAGCTACATTAGCACGTGTTTCAAGTGGTGTATTTCTAAATGTTTGATGATTAGGAATTGCTGAAACATGTGATCCCATTGAAGAAAGTGGGTAAACAAGAGAAGTTCCATATTGAATCTTTAATCTTTCTATTGCATCGGTATCATCACTGGTCCAACATTGAGGGGCATAATAAAGCATTCCTGGATCAAAGCGTGCTCCTCCACTTGCACAGGATTCAAAGAGTATATCAGGGTATTTAGTTGTTAGAACATCGTATAAATGATAAACACCTAGGATATATTCATGCATGACTCTTCCTTGTGATGAAACATCATGAGTGCTTGAATAGACTTCTGACATACAACGATTCATGTCCCATTTAATATATGAAATATAGGAATCATCAATCACATTCATCATTGCCTGGGCAATGTATTCAACAACTTCATGATTAGAAAAATCTAAAATATATTGATTTCTTCCATGACAACTCTTTCTATGAGGAGTTTTTAATATCCATTCAGGATGATTTCTATATAAGTTAGAATCTTCATTGACCATCTCTGGCTCAAACCATAACCCAAATTTTAAACCTAAATCATGAATTCTCTTTGATAAACCATTAATTCCATGAGGCAATTTATCTAAATTAGGGAACCAATCTCCTAATCCTTGATGATCATTATTTCTATTACCAAACCAACCATCATCTAACACAAATAACTCAATTCCTAATTCTTTTGCTGTTTTAGCCATTGAAACGATCTTATCTTCATTAAAATCAAAATAAGTGCCTTCCCAATTATTCACTAAAATAGGTCTTACTTGATCTCGATACTTCCCTCTAGCAAGTCTTTTTTGATAAAGTTGATGATAGGTTTGAGACATCTTATTCAATCCTTGATCACTATAAACCATCACAACTTCAGGACTTTGAAACGAATCTAAATGATCTAATAGATATTCAAAACAATGAGGATGAATTCCCATAGAGACACGTGAGACATGATAATTATCAACTTCTACTTGGGCTAAAAAGTTACCACTATAAACCAAACTAAAACCTAAAACTTCACCACTTGTTTCTTTACAATTTTCTCTTTTTAAAGCAATAAAAGGATTAAATTGATGTGAAGAACATCCTCTTAAAGAATAAATACTTTGAATACCTTCTGTAAGTTTTCTTGTTTTAATAGAACGTTCTCTTGCCCATGATCCTGTAAGTTCAATCATTTCATAATCTTGATCAGGTAAGTCTAAAGACATAGACATCATTTGATTAAGTCTTAATTTTTGTTTCCCCTCATTAACAATAAAAGCATTTCTTGTAATTACAGGAAAATCTTGATAAATAGTATAACTTAATTGAAGTTTTGTTTCAATGACTTCATCATATAAGGTAATGATAAGAGTTTGAGCTTCGTTTTCATTTTCTACATAGGTAGCAGGAAGATCTTTTAATTTTGGTTTTCCCTGTATGATTTTATGACTTACATATTCAAAGTTTAAAATATGACTCCCATTTTCTTGTAAAATATCGATAGCAGGATGACGTAAATCTCCTGAACCATAAACAGGATATTCTTGTTTAATATGTTCTAATGAAAAACTTAAATCCCCTTTATAGCTACAAGGTGACATAGGACGGGGAAAAAGTTCTAATAAATGATCAAAGTCTTTACGATCATGAATTCTTTTTCCATAATAGAGTTGTCCTAATTGATTATTTTTTAAGATTTTAAACACATAACTAATTTCATTATTATACAAATGAAAAGTTTTACTTTCTTCATGAAATACAATCATAAATTTCTCCTTAATCACTAAATAGTATTTTTAAAATATCTTCTAAACCATCATCAACAATCGATTTACAAATAATATTTGCTTTAACTTTTAATAAATCACAGGCATTTCCCATAGCAACCCCTACACGACAAAATTCAATCATTTCTAAATCATTTTCTCCATCACCAAAAGCGTATGTGTCATCTTGATCTAAATGATAATAATCAAGAACTTTTTGAATACCTGTTGCTTTTGAAATTGTTGGTGAATAGAATTCAAATGCATTGTCACTACCATGTTCATCAAAATTAATAACATAACCAAAATCATTTTGGATATACTTTTCTATTTTTTCACGATCTTTATTTGTAACATTTGCTTCTATTTTAATCGCTCTTTTTAATACCTCATTACGATCAAACTTTATTGTAAATAGATCTTCAAAATGTCCCTTTTGAACAAAGAAGTTATAAAGTTCTTTATAAGAAGGATCAATGTATAAATGATTCGCTGTCGCAATCATATAATCACAATGAAGTTCTTCTAACATATTTGCTGTCTTTAAACATAACTCATAATCCATTCTATTTTCATAAATAGATTTTCCATCAATTTCTACATAACCACCATTATTTAAAATATAACCGTCAAAAGTTCCATCGAGCCATTTTTCATCTAACATGGCTTTGGGTCTTCCACTACAAATAAAGAGTTTATGTCCTTGTTTCTTTAATCTATTTAATTGTTGTTTTACACCTAAAGGTATTTCATAAATTCCCATTTGTGAGCATACTAATGTCCCATCTATATCAAAAAATAATACTTTCTCTTTCATAAAAAATCTCCTTTGGCTAATTATATCACAAAGTCCCTTTCTATGATTTTCAATAAAAGAAAATATAAAAAGTACGTATGATAGTACGCAAGATAATACGTATGAAAAAAGGAATCTTTCGATTCCTTAACTAGTCATCTAAAATAGAAGATCCATTAGTCGCAATAACTTCTTTATACCAATCATAAGATTTCTTTTTAGAGCGTTTATAAGTTCCATTACCATAATCATCAACATCTACATAAATAAATCCATAACGTTTAGACATTTGATTTGTAGAGTTAGATAATAAATCAATTGGTGCCCAAGTTGTATAACCCATTAATTCAACACCGTCTTCTTCAATAGCTTTATACATTTGTCTAATATGTTCTCTTAAATAATCAATACGATAATCATCATTAATAGAACCATCAGCTTCCACAGTATCTTTAGCACCTAAACCATTTTCCACAATAAATAATGGTTTTCTATAACGATCATATAAATCTACACAAGAAATTCTTAAACCGATAGGATCAATTTGCCATCCCCAATCAGAACTTGGAATATATGGATTTTTAATAGCTGTTTCTGTATTACCTGCACTCATTTCTAAGCCTTTTGTATCAGCAGCAACACAACTTGATGAATAATAACTAAATGAAATAAAATCAACAGGATATTTTTTCATGATTTTTAGATCTTCATCAGTCATTTTAATATTGAATCCTTTATTTTTATACATTTGTAATAAATATTTAGGATATTCACCATGAACTTGTGTATCACTATAACAATAGATTTGTCTCATTCTTTGTTGTTGTTCTAAAAGATCTTCTGGTTTACAAGTATATGGATAATAAGTTAATTTTGTAAGCATACATCCTACTTTACAGTCTGGATTTTTTTCATGCGCAATTTTTGTTGCAAGAGCACTTGCGACAAATTGATGATGCATTGCTTGATATTCAACTTCTTCAAATTCTTCTGGTTTAAATCTTGATTCAATTAAACCACCTGTCATAAATGGATGTCTAATGATTGAATCAATTTCATTAAATGTAAGCCATAATTTAACTTTATCTTTATATCTTTTAGTAATAACATCCACATAACGTGTAAAGAATTCAATGGAACGACGATCATACCAACCATTATAATTTAATACTAAGTTGATTGGTGGTTCATAATGTGACATTGTAACAAGTGGTTCGATACCATATTTATGACATTCATCAAAAATATCATCATAGAATTTTAAACCTTCTTCATTTGGTTCTTTTTCATCTCCTCTAGGGAAAATACGAGTCCATGCAATAGAAGTTCTAAATGCTTTAAATCCCATTTCTGCAAACAAAGCAACATCTTCTTTATAACGGTGATAGAAGTCAACACCTACATGGTTTGGATAATCTTCACCTTCAATAATACCATCAGTTAAACGTCTTGGCGCACCTGTAACGTTATCTCCTGCAGTTTCGACATCACTACAGCTGATTCCTTTTCCACCTTCTTGCCAAGCACCTTCACATTGATGAGCAGCAACTGCTCCACCCCATAAAAAATCTTCTCTAAATCCCATTCTATTTCCTCCTTAAAATACACATCTATCATACCATTTTTTAGTACCGTTTTCATTAGTATAATAAAAATTGGTAAAGAAAATTTTGCCAACTATAAACTATTTGCTAGACACTCTAAAATATACAAAACAGGAACTTGGGTTACAGAATTAGCATAATATTTATCTTTTACATTAGGTAAATGGT
>OGEG01001687.1_pt1 | contig 13766 bp, 10 predicted proteins | sample 1570621 | NCBI WGS metagenome assembly OGEG01 (sample SAMEA2582130, study PRJEB24529) | metagenome | biome: Human gut stool | place: China | collected 2011 | reverse complement strand
TCCGTTGAGCTTCAGCCTTCGGAAATCCAGCGACATCTTCACATTCTGGCTGAGTATCCGGTTGAAATTCTCATCTTTATCCGCCAGTATCTTATTGACCTGCTTCGGATTTTCAAATCTTGCTGTACCATATTCTTTGCCGGGCATATAGTTTCTCTGGCTGGTGTAATACATAATAATAGCCATTGCATAGATACATAATGCAATGGCTACTGCGTTTACTGTATTTGAATTGTAATAATTGGCAAAAGGAACTGCACACACTTCATTGAACCTGTTCATAAAGTCATTAAAGGCAATCCCTTCTGTCCATGCACCATTTATCAGATAACCAAGATACCCGGATAACACTGCACCCACTAAAATAAATATCAGTGACGGTTTTTTCTTCGTTGTCTGCATAGGCTCCTACCTCTCTTTTCTGGTAGTAACCGTTTTCTTCTTTGTGGTCTTTTTCTGTTCTTTCTGAACCTTTTCATATCGCTCCCTGACAGATGATTCTACCTTATCATAATGCGTATAAAGTTCGTCTCCCTTTTTCGTAGTTACCACACGGTTCTGCTCATCATAGAGTTTGTAATCCTTGCTGGTATCAAGGAATGTGAGCATTGTCTTTCCATTATGGATATCCATAACGTTCTCCTTATGCAGCCACACATATCTGACATCTTTTCCCCATGTTCCCGGAACTCTGGTCTTTACTGCATGGTCGTTTTCTTCTGCAATAAGTTTCTTACTGATCGTAACATCTGACAGGTTCGTATTTTTTGAGGCAGATATTGCCCTCATTCTGTCCGCAAGGCTCTGATACCCTCTGATCCGGTTAGTGAAAGCCTCCTTATCCATCATTACCTTGTGTGTACCATCCTCACTCCTGCCGCCAAGCACCCCGATTGTCTCAAGCTGTTTTATTACATTTTCTGCCTGCTCCCCATTGATGCTGAAATCCTCCTTGACCTGCTCCACACTGATAGCCTGTTTTTCCATAGCAAACATTCCCACTTTTTCAATGAGTCCGTCTATGGCAGAATTTACCTTATCCCCTTCTACCGTGTGGCTTTTCTCGTTTCCCTGCTGTTTTCTCAAAAAATCCATCAGCTTGCCGAGGGACTTTTCATCTCCATTCTTCAGATAGTCATCAAAGGTGGCAATCCTGCCAAATTTCAGCTTCTGTATCATCATATTCACACGGGGAACTGCCTCTGTATGAAAGATGACCTCACTCATACCGTCTGTCTTGTTACAGTCTGGAAGAACCGAATACAGGATTCCGTATTTCTTTGCCATTCTCTCAACCTTTCTCATATCTTCCGTTTTAAACTGCAATACCTGCAAATCCCCGCCCTTTAAGAGCAGCTTTCTCATAGATGTTTTTCCCAACGACTTTTCATAATCAAGCATCCCCTTTAAAAAGTCGATTGCCTTCTGCATGGCGGCAATACCGCCACTGCCTACTTTCATAGCAATCTCTATCCCGTCATATGCGACACGGATAATCTGTACCGCTTCCTGAATTTCCTCTGCCATTATCGCACCTCCGCTTTCTCTCTTATTGTTGTCCTTATTTCTTCCGCCTTTGTACTGCGGATTTCCTCTGCTGAAACATCAATACCATATGCTGTTAAAATATCAGACAGATGACTGATTGCTTTTTCCTCCTCTATCCGGTACATCTCAAGTGCCACAAGCAGGTTTTCGACCTGTTCCACCCACGCAGGCTTTATATCGTACTTTGACCTGTATGTGACCATAATCTCCTCGGACTGTACCTTATCCGTGGAATGTGCCAGAGCTTCGATCAGGGAAATCGTATCTTCCTTACTGCCGCTTCGGAAAGCAAACTGCACCACAAAGTTTTTTTCTTCTTCCGTGAACTCGTGTTCTACACCGTTCATCCCTGTTACCGCCTCATTGACTACTGCTAAATTCATAAGTACCTCCTAACCTGCCATACTGTTTTCAAGCACGGCAATCTCAATAATCTCTTTCATCTTTTCTGCTGAGACATTATTATTGATAAGTTCCACAAGCTGCCCTTCTGTCAGTCCCTTTTCTATGGCACTTTTTATCTGGACAAGCTGTGCAGGCACAAGATCACCGCTTGCAACCAGCTTTACAATGTCGGCTCTTGACTTCTTTTTAAATGAAAGTCTGGCAAAAAGTGCCGCAATACCACCATTTGATTTTCTTTCTGTACGCTCAACTGGAAGATGCTGGATTACACGCCCGGCAGAGTCCGTAACAGGTATCTGATAATACACGGGTATTCCATTGTACATAGGTGGCACTGCCTGTGAATCTGCAAGTGTTTTCACTGTTTCCTTATTATCAGTAGCTGCCAAAACCTCTGACGGTCCAGCCTTTTCCTCTTTTTCCGCAACCTTCTGATCATCAGATGCCGCACTCATAATCTTATCCTCAAGAGATTCTATCCTGTCTCTCATACGCTCCATCTCCTTGTCCTTATGCTCAATGCTATCTCTTAATCTTGCAATCGTGCTGCTTGCCTTATTAAGTTCATCCTGCTGATGGCTGATAATTCCATCCTTGTCCTCATTTTCCTTTACAAGCCTTTCCGTGACTTCCTTATCTTCCTTTAATACTTCAACATCGGATAATTTTTTATTAAGGGCATCGTATCTTTCCTCCTGATAGTTGATTTTCTCCACTACCATTTCCATCTGTGCAATCAGTTCTTTCACATACTCTGAGTCCTGCGTATACTGCTCCGCAGCCTTTGAAAGCTGTGCCAGAACTTCTTCATATAATCTTCTCATCACAACGGGCTTCTCTCCCCTTGCCACAGCTTCCTGTATGGTTTCAACCGGAACTCCCTTTTCATAAAATTCCAGTGATACCTTCATCTGATTGCCGGAGAGCTTATTATTGTGAAGGATATTAAAAAGTTCCTCCGGAATCCCCTTATGCAGACCTTCCGATAACACTCTCATCTGTCCGATGTTAAAATTCTTATCCAAATACTTTTCCGTCTGCTCCTGCGTAAGTCCATCCTCAAGATCACTTTTTACAAGCCCGTACACCTCATCATCGAAATTCATTTCTTTTCTCAATGACTCAATATATCTGGCAATCTGCATATTGCTTAACGGCTTGTCATTCAGATTTTGTTCCATATGCTCCTCCTAACTGCGTAAAAAAACAGCCTATCTTACTGGCTGCTCTTTTCTGTCTCTTATAATCTCTCTGTTGTATTCGGTCTTTCTTCCATCTGAAATACTGTCCGGAATCATGCTGTTTAATATTGCCTTACCCGTATTCAGTTCCCTGCATACAACCTTTTCTCTCGCACACACTTCTGAATACTCCTCTTTGTAATGTCTTCTTAAAGCCTGCACTTCCTCAAGCGAATATCCCTGTGCCTGTAATTCCTGCTCCAGAAAGTAGACTGCCTTTGCGAGAAAAAGGTCAGACGAGTCTGCACAGAGAATACCGATCGTTTTTAAGGAATGCAGTCCCATGCCGCGGGCAAAAGCATTTGGAGTGTAATCGTATTTGTCGATGACATCCATGACTTTTTTCCGGGTGGATGGGCGGACGTTTTCACTGCCATTTAAAACACGTGATACAGTGGCGATGGAAACACCGGCTTTTTTTGAAATGTCGTAAATTGTCATTGCCATAGTAAATCCCCTGAAAAATGTGTTCTATGTAAGAAATGGACTTCCTTACATTATTATAAAGCTGCTTATGTATTATAAAAATGAAAGCAGTTACACTGCAATCATAAATATTATATAACAAGCAAAAAAATAAAGCAACAAAAGAAATGGCAAAAATAACAAAAATGTTAAAATGATACGTGCAACATCAACAAAAATATGCGAAATGTACAAAATAATCAAAAATACATATTGACGAAATTGAAAAAAAGTGTAAGAATACAAAATGTAAACGCTTACAAATTGTAAAAATAAACAAAGCGAAACAATGATGAAAAAATGAATCGGGAGGCTGGAAATGGAACTTTTAAGTAAAGCAAAGACAGGAAAAGTAGAAAGACCTGTCAAAGTATTACAGTTTGGTGAGGGAAATTTTCTTCGTGCATTTGTGGATTACATGATCGATATTGCAAATGAGAGCGGAGATTTTAATGGAGATATCGTACTTGTAAAACCGATCGAGTTTGGAACACTGGATCGTTTCCATGATCAGGAGTGTCAGTACACAGTACAGTTGAGAGGAATTGTGGACGGAGAACCAAAACGTATCAATCGTATCGTGACCAGCGTGACGGATGTGGTAGATGCCTATGGAGAATATGAAAAGTATGCAGCATATGCAAAATTAGATACGTTACGTTTTATTGTATCCAACACAACGGAAGCAGGAATCGTCTATGACGATACAGATAAAATAGAGTTAAATCCTCCAAAGAGTTATCCGGGAAAACTGACAAAGTTCTTATATGAGAGATACAGACATTTTAACGGTGCGGCGGACAAGGGGCTTGTGATGCTTCCGGTAGAGCTGATCGACGATAATGGAATCCATTTGAAAGAATGTGTTTTAAAACTGGCAGCACTTTGGAATCTGGAAGAAGGATTCACAAACTGGGTCAATGAGGCATGTGTGTTCACCTCTACATTAGTAGACCGTATCGTAACCGGATATCCGAGAGATGAGGCAGAAGAGCTTTGCAAAGAATTTGGATATCAGGATAACCTGATTGTTACCGGTGAGCCATTTGCGTTGTGGGTGATCGAGAGTGCAAAAGATATCAGTGAGGAGTTCCCACTCCCAAAAGCTGGTCTGCCGGTGATCTTCACAGACAACCAGAAACCTTACAAGCAGAGAAAAGTAAGAATTTTAAACGGAGCACATACTTCCTTTGTTCTCGCATCTTATCTGGCAGGAAATGATATTGTTCTCGAATCCATGCAGGATGAACTGATCTTCAACTTTATGAAGAAGACAATTTTTGAGGAAGTGATCCCGACACTGACATTGCCAAAACAGGATCTGATCGATTTTGCAAATGCAGTGATCACAAGATTTAACAATCCTTATGTAAAACATGCATTATTATCCATCTCTTTGAACTCTGTTTCAAAATGGAGAGCGAGATGCATGCCAAGCTTTTTGGGATATATTGAAAAAGAAGGAAAACTTCCCGAGCATTTGACATTCTCACTTGCAGCGTTGATGGCATTCTACACTGGAACAGAGATCAGGGACAAAGCGTTGATCGGACACCGTGGAGAGCAGGAATACAATATTTTGGATGATGCTGCAGTATTGGAATTTTTTGCGGCAAACAGCAGCAAAGAGCCAAGAGAATTCGCACATGCAGTCCTTTCGAATGAAGACTTCTGGGGAGAGGATTTAAGCAGTCTTGCAGGCGTGGAAGATGCAGTTGCTTCTTATCTTACAGAGATCCGTGCATCTGGTATGAGAAAGGCAATGGAGAAAATTTTTGCATAATAAATAAGGAGTCCAACAGAAATGAAAGACTTTATGAAAATCAACGAAAATGATAATGTGATCGTTGCATTGAAAGAAATGAAAAAAGGAGAAAAGATCTCATTGGAAAACACGGAGATCGAAGCTCTTGAAACAATTCCTGCCGGACATAAAATGGCAGTGAAAGATATCTGCGAAGGCGCAGATGTTATCAAATACGGATTCCGTATAGGTACTGCGAAGGAAGATATCAAAGCGGGACAGTGGGTTCACACGCACAATATCAAAACTGCACTTGGAGATCTGCTGGAATACAAATATGAACCGGTACACATGGAAGAAAAAATAACAGAGGATGCCACATTCCTTGGTTTTCAGAGACCGGATGGAAAAGTCGGTGTCAGAAATGAAATCTGGATTATTCCGACGGTTGGCTGTGTCAACAATATTGCAACTGCCCTGGCAAAACGGGCGAATGCAAAGGTGAAAGGTTCCGTGCAGGAAGTGATCGCATTCCCACATCCTTATGGATGTTCCCAGATGTGAGATGATCAGGAGCATACACGAACGATCCTTGCGGATCTGATCAACCATCCGAATGCGGGCGGAGTGCTGGTGCTTGGACTTGGTTGTGAAAACAGTAACATTGATGTATTAAAACCATACATTGGTGATTATGACGAAAAGCGTGTGAAGTTCCTCGTCTGTCAGGAAGTGGAAGATGAGATGGAAAAAGGCGGGGAACTGCTTGAGGAACTGATCGATTATGCAGCTGCCTTCGAGCGGGAACCGATCAGCGTTTCAAAACTGATCATTGGCATGAAGTGCGGTGGAAGCGATGGATTTTCCGGCATTACCGCAAATCCTCTTGTGGGAAGATTTTCAGATCTTCTGATCAGCAAAAAAGGAACGACAATCCTCACGGAAGTACCTGAGATGTTTGGTGCTGAGACGATCCTTATGAACCGCTGTGAGAACGAGCAGTTGTTTGATAAGACGGTAGAACTGATCAATGATTTCAAACAATATTTTAAAGATAACCACCAGACGATTTATGAGAATCCGTCTCCGGGAAACAAAGCCGGCGGTATCTCTACATTGGAAGAAAAAGCCTTAGGATGTACACAGAAATGTGGTAAGAGTTATGTGTCCGGTGTAATGCCTTACGGCGAACGCCTGCAAAAGAAAGGACTTAACCTGCTTTCTGCTCCGGGCAATGACCTGGTAGCCGCTACTACCCTTGCCGCTTGCGGATGTCACATGGTACTTTTCACTACCGGACGTGGCACGCCTTTCGGTACCTTTGTCCCGACAATGAAGATTTCCACCAATTCAAATCTAGCGAAGAACAAACCGGGTTGGATTGACTTCAATGCAGGAGTAATCGTTGAGAACGAACCAATGGAAAAGACTTGCGAACGTTTTATCGACTACGTTATCAAAGTGGCGAGCGGTGAATTCGTTAACAATGAAAAGAAAGGTTATCGCGAAATAGCTATCTTCAAGACAGGCGTTACTTTATAAAAAGATCACCGATATAGATGAAAAAGAGTTGCTATCCCCATTCAATAATGTATTGAACCGGATAGCAACTCTTTCTTTGTTCTACGGTCACTCATTGAACATCCCAATCGTTCCATCAGCTGCAATCATTTCGGCTGTTATCTTCAACTTCCGACAACGGCCATTATTATAGAAGCTCACGCGGGCATTACCCGCTTTGTCCGGCAAGACTTCGGGATTCCAATACAATGTCCGTCGGTAATCTTCTTCTTTCGGCAATATGGAATAGTCAGGGTGATAAAATTCAGCCGATTTGTTATAACCTTCCAGCCAAGTCTTTCTGACTCCTTTCCCACCCTTCACGGAAATCTCTCCTTCCGGATAGGTTTCAATAAAAACAACACAACTGTACATTTCGTCTACTTCCAATGGAGACATTCGTGAATCTGCATAACGACACTTTGCCGACAATTCCTCATTGATATAAATCGACTTGATAGCTTCCAAGCGGAGTGTCTGATATCTGGTCTGATCTATTTCAGTAGCTTGTGTCTGTTCATAATTGATAACGTACAAAGGAGAACGTCCCTTATACTGTAGCCATTCGCCGTTACGATCAACCCTACGTATAAAATTCCGGTTCATACGAATCAACAATTCATGAATATCATCGCCTACATAATCCCCCTTGTCCTGAATATCATCTATTTCCGAAGACACATCGTAATAAGCAACCGACTTAGAACGATTTTCGAAAATGTCTTTCTCGCGACTCCATTTCTTCGCTTTTACAACAACCTCACCCAACCGGTGATTCTTCTCCTGTATGCCCCGTCGCGCCAACGAATCTTCATAGGCATCCATAAAACGATTGTAATCTACATCATTCATAACAACGGTGTCATTTTGAAGTCCCTGTTCAAATTCCGAAGTGTCCCTTCCGGAAACGCTAACTTGCATTTCACCTGCCAAATACCTTACGGGTTGAGGGCTAAAAACTCTATCAAGTATAATCCGGCAATCTTTCTTCTTCCCTTTCTCCATCACCGAAAGAATCAGATTCCATTTGCCTTCGATATTGGTAATGAAGGCAAAGCGCCCCAAACTATCCGTTTCAAGAAGACCAAATGAAGTCATTCCGGATGAAATTTCCTCTTCTCCCCGTTTCGCTAAGAAAGAAGACACTTGCATATTCGGTTTTGGTTTACCCCTAACGAATGAGACGACTTGTCCATGCACTTCTATTCCCTGTTCAGGCATATATTTTAATTCAAATGGCTCTACACCCGTTGCGTACTTCCATGTATAACGTCTCCATCCCTGAACCATCAACAAGCAATCCAAAGCTAACCTATGCTCCATGTCATTCACCTCAAAATAGTAAAGCGGTCGGTGAACATACCCTTTAATCTCCGACATCAGCAATAAATCCACTAACATAGAATGACGACTTTCCACTTCCTCCCACCCGTCACGTATAGAAACTGACATAGGAGTACTCACAGGATTACCTGTCGTATCACGAACTGAAAAATCTAACGTGACACGTTCAAACGGCTGATAACTCTCTTTGCTTTTGCGTACGTCAACTACCAGCAGTTCCGGTTTTCGCGTAAAGACAAGACGGTCGGCAATGATCTGTCCCGCAGTATCGAATAATACAAGTTGTACTACTCCCGGTGTCCATTCCGATTTGTCGAGTTTGAAGGAGACAGGAGTGTTCTTCCCCACATTTAACAGACAAGAATTTAATAGTTTTCCATGAGCAATCACAGCCAAGCCTAATAAGTTTGATGGTGTATATGTATTTTTCTGTACACTGACAGCTATACTATCTTCCGAGGTAAGATTATCAACGTGCAATACATACCCTTGCGAACAGACCTCCGGCAAGTCAAAACGATACTTCTTTCCACCAAGCTCCACTTCGGCTTTGTCAGCGTCTTCACCGGTAGGTATATAAGTAAATACGCCCCGCCCTTCATGTATAGTGGCAAAATGACCGATTTCTTCTTTTCTCCGATTGATAATCCTACCAAAGAGCGTTATGGGATTTCCGTAAGCATCAGTTGCTTCAAAAGCAACCTGTGAAGGAACACCTTTTACCAAATTTCCTCCTTCTGGAAAGAACTTTAAATTAACCTTTTTTGCCTTCATTGCTTTCTTTCTGGTCTGCGGATACTTGTAAACCGCATACTTTTGTATATTTTTCTCTTTATATTCACCCGGATTAGCAGGTTTATCAAAAACAGGAAGAACGCGTGAGAAAATAATCTCCTCCCCAAAATTCAACATATATTTCGTGTAGGCACGGACTTCATAAAAACCGGAATAGAAAGGAAGTTGCGTCAATTCGAAACTGCTGTGACAACGACCGTTCCGTATAGGTAATACTCGTTTTGAAATTATCTCACCACCAGGATTCAACAATTCTACATAGAGTGTTTTACTTAGCTCCGTCGGATGGTTCAGTCCGGGTGTGACGACATAGCATTGAAACCAAATAGGATCTCCCTGATAATAACTAGTATTATCAAAGTGTAAATAGACTTTTTCTTGCGGCAATACATCCCCAAAATTCTGTATAGCATCGATATATCCGGCTATTTTTTGGACGAGGCTATCAGACGACATCTGGGCTTTCGATGAATATGGCAGTACTGACAATATAAATAGTAAAAGAACGAATATACCACCACGTTCCCAATATCGATCAATCATATATCCTTGCCCATCAGTCACAAGCAATAGTTCGAAAAAGCCTTTCTTTTTTGAGATTATTTTCTTTGTCTCCATATTTTAGATTTTGCCATAAAGATATAAAAATTCACTAACAATCATTACATTACCATTCATCAAAATCCGCGAAGGACAAATTAAACCATATCGTCACCCGTTCTTTTAAATGTGACACGGAGTGTCTTATGGAACGGAATAAAACGGGAAACAACAGCAATGATGATTGATATAACCAGCAGATAGCCCAGTATTTCTTTCAGTGCGAGCAATAGACTTTGCTGTTGCAAGGTAGTATATAAAGAATTAGTAGCCAGTTGTGCCGCCTCGGCATTTCCGTGCCCCTGCGCCAGTGCGTTGTTCAAAGATTGGCTATACCGTGACGCTGCCAGTGGGTCGGCAGTCGTTATAGTCTCCGACAAAGAATACATATATTTTTGTTCCAGCCGGTACAGTACATTGCTATAAAACGAAGTAGCCATAATGGGCGTCAATACGGAACGGAAAATAATCAAAAAGAAAGCATTCGACAATAAGAATTTCGGATTCAAATCTTCTACGGCAAACAAGGCGAAAGCTATAATCAAAGTCAACATTCCCAAGCCACGAAAGAATAAGGGCAGGTATAACATTTCATAAGTGCTATTCGGAGAGATGCCGAAATACAGGATACCGAAGAAAATCACAAAGCAACTCATTCCCCCTGCTATCAGAAAGCGGAAACGCCAACGCTGCCAGCGAAACCACCAGAAGCAGATAAACGCACCGACTATATATCCGGGAAGCAGATAGATATAAAGGGAATAGGTATGCGTAGTGTCCACTTTCAGAATAATAGTCAGATAGTTCGTCAATAAAGTGGTCGATGTACTAAAAAACATGACAAGCATCATATAGAGATAACCGACAATCGCTTTGGCCTGAAATAAGGGTGCAAGACTTACATAAGGTTTCTCCGAATGGCTCTGATACCAGATAAACAAGGCAATCAGCATAGGAGCTATGATGATATATGCGCATATCTTACCGGATGCCATCCAATCGAGCACTTTTCCATAATTGATAACGTACATCAACATCAACAGTCCGGTCGATATAACAAACATCTCACGAATATGCAAGTCGGACAAGGCAACGGCTTTTATAGGGCGGTTATGACGGAAACAGATGATAACAAACAAGATAGCTATCAAAATCAGTATCATCATAAAGTAATACATATATTTCCAGTTATAATGATATGCCAACAGAGCGGTTACTAACATCGAAGCCTGTCCCCTACCATAAACTAACGGATAAAAATAAGAATAGAACTCGCTGCGTACATTCTTCCGGCTGAAAATCTTTTGGGCGTAACGGATAAACCACAGCATAAGAAACCCTTTCAGGAAGCCGACGGTAAAACTGCAAACAATCAGAATATCGGCATTCTGCGTACGGGCGCAAACCCAACTCAAGAAGAATTGCAGTATCAAGTCAATCAATAACAGCGATTTCACGGAAAAGGCGGCCAGGACTTTAGGAATAATGGGATACGCGATAGCCATGCCTGCCGAAGCGGCATAATATCCCATTGTTATATCTTCCGAATTCGTACCGAGTGTATTCGAAACTTCGAGCATACTACCCGTATAAGAACCATTGAGCATAGTGACAGGAAGAATCACGACGAAGATACTGACAAGTCCGAGCCAATCGGGCACCCATTGGCGGACAGGTGCTTCCAACTCCTTCATCGTTATCATTTGCGCAGAGCTTCTGTTTCTACCATCATGCCGGCTCTCAACTGTGCCATTTCTTCCGAAGAGACATCTTCCAGTTCAATGCGTACCGGTATACGCTGTTGTACCTTTACAAAATTTCCGGCAGAGTTATCCGTAGGAACCAATGAATATTTGGAACCTGTCGCTTCGGAAATAGCGGTGACTTCTCCGTGGAAAATCTTTCCAGGCACTGCATCCACTTTTATACGCACTTGTTGACCGATATAGATATTGGCAATCTGCGTTTCTTTATAATTGGCGGTAATCCATTTGTCTTTGTTGCGTACCAGATAAGAAATGGTCTGTCCGGTCTGTACATACTGGCCGGGTTCCAAAGTCCGCCTGCCCATGTATCCGTCATAGGGAGCTGTAAGAACCGTATAAGACAAATTCAGTTTAGCCAGGTCGAGGTCTGCTTCCTTGCGCAAAATGGCGGCTTCCGCACTCGTTGTTTTTTTACTTGTTTCCGTATATTGCGAGAGTACCGACTGTTTCTGAGCAACCAATGCCTGATAACGCGCCTTTGCCGCTTCATAAGCTGCTTTTGCCTGCTCATACTGTTGCTCCGGGACAGATTCTTCTTTCAACAAACGTTCAAAGCGATGATAATCCTGCTCTAGTTGCCAGAGTTTCGTTTTTGCTTCGGCAATGTTGGCATCCTGCACGGCGATATTTGTATGGGCAGTCTCAATGCCCGAATGAAGCACTTCTTGTGAGCCATGTGCATCCAACAAAGCAGCTTCCGCTTCCTTCACCTTGATTTGATATTCACGGTTGTCAAGCACCAGTAAAGTATCGCCTTGACGCACATATTGATGCTCTTTAAAACGCACTTCCTTTATATAGCCCGAAGCCCGTACATTCAGGGGCGCTACATATTGGTCTACAAAAGCGTCATTCGTCACTTCATAATTTACATAACGCCAAAAATAAGTGGCAGTCCACCAAAGGCCGGAACCTGCCAGACAGATACATACCAAATTTAAAATAATATTGCGGGTTCTGAGCTTTTTCAGCTTCTTCTGTTTTTCTTTCAATTGATTTGCCATATCTGTTTTGTATATTAAAGACGGCCACAAGCCTTCTGAAGTTGATAATAAGTATAAATCACACGGGTGCGTGCAGTAACCAACTGCAGCTCGACATTCAGACGGACGGAATTTGCGTCGAGCAAGTCAGTCAAGATAGCCAGTTGATTCAGATAGCGGTTCTGCATGATACGATAATTTTCTTCCGCCTGCCGGACGGATAGTTTCAAAGCCTCTACCCTCTGCATGGCTTCCCGATGCCGTAAGAATGCGGAACGTACTTCCATGCGGATTCCCTGCATTTTCTGCTCTTCCTCGTTCTTCCGCAAAGACATCCTCATTTTGCTCTCTTTTATTTTATGATTGTTCTTATACAATGAGGATAAAGGATAAGAAACCGATACGCCCACATTCCAGTTGTTATTGTACATATCCGCCAAGGTACGCGAGACAGGGCGTGCCAATGTATTCGATGCATATAACGATATACCGGGTAATGAGAAAGACTTGGTTGAACGGATTTCATTCCTTGCCAATTCTGTCTGTGCGCGAAGCAGCCTCATCGCCGGATCATTTTCATACGCCTGAACAATATAGTCATCATAGGACTGCAAAGCAACTGCCTGATAGAGAATGGTTGTATCCGGTTGTAATAACAAGTTCTCATCCTGCCCCAACAAGATATTGAGTTGCTGCGATACAAGCGCAATGCTATTTTCCGCTTCCTCCAAAGACAGTCGGTCATTAGTCAGCTGCATTTCGCTCCGCAATACATCATTATTGGTAATCAGCCCCTCTTTTTTCATTCGCCGGATATCGCGTAACCGGAGTTCCGACTCTTCAATATTCCGTGTCAGTATCTCATGCTGCTTAAACAGACTAAACAAGTTCATATACTGATTGAGTAACCGTAACTTTATTTCCGCCTCATCGGTCAACGTTTGTAGTTCGGCAACTTGTTTTTCTATATCCGCTTTATGAATAGCACTTCGGATTTTACCACCCTGATAGAGAGGCTGTGCCAGATCAATCGCATAATTTTGTGACCAGTCCGGTGCTTCCGGATATGAAGGATCGGATAATCCCCGTTCCCAAACAACAGGCTGCCCTACAAATCCCCCTTTCAGTCCGATCTGCAGTTCCGGTAACTGTGCAGACCGTGCGGTCCGTATCCGCTCCTGCGCCATAGATTCTTTCATTACATCCGCCTGAAGTTGCAGACTATGCTGTACCCCCCGTTCAAAAAGCTGATCGATAGTGAGAAACAAAGAATCCGTTTGTGCATTTATGGATTGAGCAGCCAAAAACAGGCTAG
>OGEG01001681.1_pt1 | contig 13812 bp, 10 predicted proteins | sample 1570621 | NCBI WGS metagenome assembly OGEG01 (sample SAMEA2582130, study PRJEB24529) | metagenome | biome: Human gut stool | place: China | collected 2011 | reverse complement strand
AGGGCTACAAGGTGAAACCGAAGTTTTATGTGATAAACTTCGATGACCCGCGACGTTCGCACCGTTGCAATCCCATTCACCCGGACTTCATGGAGGATATTACGGACGCTTATGAGAGTGCGTACACCATTATGCTCAACTTAAATAAAAGTTGGGTGCAAAAGCAGGGCGACTTTTTCGTAGAATCGCCCATCATCCTTTTCGCGGCTATTATCTGGTATCTCAAAATTTTCCAGAACGGCAAGTATTGTACATTCCCCCATGCGATTGAGTTCCTGAACCGCCGCTATGAGGATATTTTCCCGATACTGACCTCTTACCCGGAATTGGAAAACTATCTTTCTCCGTTCATGGACGCATGGCTCGGAGGGGCTGCGGAGCAGTTGATGGGGCAGATAGCAAGCGCGAAAATCCCTTTGTCAAGGATGATTTCCCCGCAGCTCTATTGGGTGATGTCGGACAGCGAGTTCACGCTGGACATCAACAATCCCGAAGAACCGAAAATACTCTGTGTGGGCAACAATCCCGACCGTCAGAATATCTACGGGGCCGCTCTCGGTCTGTATAACTCCCGTATCGTGAAACTCATCAACAAGAAAGGGATGCTGAAGTCGTCGGTCATCATCGACGAGCTGCCCACGATTTATTTCAAGGGGTTGGACAACCTTATCGCCACCGCGCGAAGCAACAAGGTTGCCGTGTGTCTGGGCTTTCAGGATTTCAGCCAGTTGGTGCGTGACTATGGCGATAAGGAAGCCAAAGTCGTGATGAACACTGTCGGCAATATCTTCTCCGGGCAGGTCGTAGGTGAAACCGCCAAGACACTGTCCGAACGCTTCGGGAAGGTGTTGCAGAAACGGCAGTCCATTTCCATCAACCGGCAGGATGTTTCCACCTCCATCAACACGCAGATGGATTCACTCATCCCGCCAAGCAAGATTTCCGGCTTGACGCAGGGTATGTTTGTCGGTTCGGTGTCCGACAACTTCAACGAGCGTATCGAGCAGAAGATTTTTCATTGTGAGATTGTCGTGGATGCCGAGAAGGTGAGGCGCGAGGAGAAAGCCTACAAGAAAATCCCCGTCATTACCGACTTTACGGACGGGGACGGCAACGACCGCATGAAGGAAACGGTTCAGGCGAATTACAGGCGCATCAAGGAGGAAGTGAAGCAGATTGTTCAAGAGGAACTGGAACGTATCGCAAATGATGAAAACTTGAAACACCTGTTGCAGCAGAAATAACAGATTCCTTTATATATGAAAAAGGGGATGTGTCAAAACACCCCAAATATGAAAATTACCCCTGTCACAGATATCTGTAGCAAGGGTAATTTTGTTAAAAAGAGAGTTTTGACGCCCTCTTTTTATTCTCAGATTTGAGATGCTTGTTGATGGTGGTAATGGCAAGCGTCAGCAAATAATTTTTCAGCTCTGTATCGTCTTTAAGCAGTATGCTGTATTCTTCGGCAAACATTCTCAACAGTCTGGTTCTGAGTTTCGACATTTCTTCACCGAAAGGTATCTGTCGGTTTTCTTGCCAATACTCAATCACTACGGAAGATACCAGCCACTTGAACTCGGATTTCATCTCTTTGCCGAGTTTCTTGAAGCGGATTTGTTCGCTAATTGGCGGCTCGTTGTATGGCATCATGTCTGCCGGGTCATAAACGGATATACTGCCGATACCATAATCCATGATTATCGGTAAATCAGTTTTTACATCATTCTTATGTTTCTTCTTTTTAGCCATACCCGTTATTGTTGCAGGAAACCTTTACCTTTATCAGTAAGATAGTATTTCTGTTGCGGACTCTTGGAGCCTACGGGATAAAGTGAAAGGACCAAACCGGAATTTATTGCCGGATGGATATAGTTCTTTAAGAAATTCCTTTTATCTTTCATTCCCGTTTTCTCCATGATTTCTTTAGCAGAGAGAGTGTTGTTCCCAATAGCAGACAACAGTTTTCCTAACTGTGGGGTTACTGTGGGGTTACTATAGGGTTGCTGTGGGGTTGCTGTGGGGTCTTGTCCTACTGTAGTTCTTGTATAATGAAACACAATCCATACAGCATTGCCGTCGGTATGAAACTCCGGATCCGGAATACCGACACGGCGACATTCGTTTACCATAAGGGCTATGCCACGTCCCCAACTCTCCAATACTGCACTTTTGTACAGCACATTGGCTACTATCAGATTTTGTGGTTCGGAATTGTGGCCACCCAACAGTTTCTCAATGGTAATATCAGGCGGAAATGTTCCGCTGTTTTCAATCTCCACGCGGTCATCATAGATAGCAATCCCGACTGAACTGCCGGGGCGATGGTAAACACGATGTGCAAAAGCATTTATGCAACATTCTCTCAATGCCTTATATGGCACATTCAGTTCCTCTTCTCTGTACAAACCTTCAATTTTACCGGAAAGGGACAAATGCTTGAAGAAAAATGCCATTGCAGCATCCAGCAAGTTGAATATATTGCCTGTCACACGCTGATTATCTAAAAATTCATCTTTTGTCGTTCCTTTGAACCGGGCTAAACGGAGCAGACATTGGGGATAATGGTAGAAGTTTCGTCCGAATAGGACAACGGAAGCATTGTTCAGCTTTCCATCATTCAACAAGTCAAATTTTTCAAGGATGGTTCGGACATCCTCCTGCATAGAACCTTCCGGCAAACGTCCGCCTCTGATTCCTCCACGTACTGCGCCCAAGATTGCCGTTTCGTCAAGGTCGGATATTTTCAAGCTGGGATTTTGCATGGAATCCCAAGCATAGGTTCCGCCTCGCTGCATAACCAACAGGTTGTATATACCCTGCGGCATGGCAGATGTAACGCTCTCTATCCGTTGATAAGCCCTCCCCTTATAGGTGAACGGGCGCATATATCGTTGTTCTTCCGCTGATAAAGCTATAACACTTTTGTTCGTTCCCGGAATGTCTGTATAGGATATATCAATGGTCGCAAACGGCTCGATTCGTCTGATGGTTTCCGCAATATCGCGCTTCGTCTTGTCGCTCACTTCCTGACCGATAATCTTTCCCTTGTCGGTTACACCGAACAGCACCGTGCCGCCCGTACCGTTCAAGAAGGCACAAAGAGTTTCAATTCCACGCTCCAACTGCCCGGTAGTTTCTTTGAACTCAACTGTCCCGCCTTCGGCTCCGGCAATCAGTCCATTCAATATTTCGAGGTTATCTATTTTCATCCGTCATTGATTAATACTTGCAAAGTTAATGATTTTAATCGGCTTTCCGGCAGATAATAGAGTGATTGTAAATGAAGAAGGATAAGAAACCGTATAATCCGGCCGCTTATCCTTTGTTTGGCATTCGTTTATCTCCTCATCCGCTCCAATTCATCGTCATGTCGCATCTTCGCGTTCAGTTTGTCCTGCATCTTTTCAAGGAAGTAGGTGCGACTGTCGCTTTTCCTGCGTTTGATGTCCGTATAGAAGCGGTAGCAGTCTTTGGACTCCACACCGAAAAAGGAATAGAGGACAGGGGCAAGCTCTTTCAGCGAAGCCTTGCCGCCATTGATGCAGCCGGTGGCGTAGAGGGCATAGATTAGTTCTACCAACTCGACGGCATTACCGGTCCATTGCAGGGCTGGGACTGTGGCTTTGGTTTCGGATGTGGATGTTAGTGGTGGCACGGAGGTAATTGCAGAAGCGGATACCATCTTCTGCATCTTTCGGATGAATGATAACGCCTTGCGGATATACACAGTGACGACATTCTCCTCCGATGCCGACAAGTTCTGCGGATGGTGCTGTAATTCGATTTCGGCAAAAGCCAACACCACAATAATATGCTTGGCATCATTGCCGCCGTAGCACAGGTTTATTACTTCCTGCACGAATCCGCCGTATGCCGTTTCCGTGCTACCGTTGTCTTTTCCGTTTATCAGGGCGAAAAACTGTGTTTCCGCCAATATGAGATGGTTCATTATCTTTTCTGTTTTGAGGGTTTACACTTGTTTATCAGTGTGCGCACACTGATATATGGGCAAATCATAGCCCTAAACACGAGAAAAGATTGTGAGAAAATTGTACTACATTGTTTTTCAGAAAGATAAAATTCAAAAATAATTTTATCCTTGATTGCATCCCTTGTGAAATGTGTTCAGATTCTGAACATGTGTTCACTTTCTGAACACGGAAATTCCGCCAAGATGTTCATAATCTGAACATTTTATGCCCGTGGCTCTTTATGATAGGTAAGCCGGATTACTCCGTCCCTATAAGTTTTGTTCTCCATAAGCCGCCAGTCATTCATAGGTAGTGCTGACTTGAAAAAATGCGCTCCGTTTCCGTCGATGGTTGGAACAACGTATAGTATGATTTCATCTATCACGTTCATCCGTAACAGTCCGTTGGCATATTCGGTATTCCCGGCAGTTACTTCCAACAAATGGCAAATGCTTCCACCTTCCTCTCTCCATTCTTGAAGCACGGATACCGAATAGTCGGATGTCAGCTTATACAGGGCATTGGCACGTATTTCATCCATACCGTAATCTTCGGTTTGAAGCAACCGCTTCCGGGGATGCAGTTTCATCGGACAGCCATCTATTGAGATAACGGCAAGTAATTGTATTTTCGCCATAACGTATTTCCTTTCCTTTTTGGCGAGGCAAAAAAGTAGCGTGCAATTCACACTACTTTCAAGCGATGGCTCTGGTAAAGCCTTTACGGAGAGTACGTGAATGCACGCTATGCGTAAGCATAGCATAAGCATCACGCAATCGTCTCCGTAGTTTCAATTTACCAGATTTTCGCTCGAAACGCCTTGCGGTCTTATGTCTATATCATCGGCGAAAAGTTACCCAATCGCCTGCTATTTTCTGAAATACAATTGCAAAGTTAATCAATTATTGCCATTTACAGCCATACTCCGGTCAGTTTTCTTCATTCAATCCATATTCTACCAATTTATTATACAGCGTTGTCCTGCCGATACCCAGTATCTTTGCAGCCATTTTCTTGTTACCGGCTGCTTGTTTCAAAGCACGCAGGATACGTCCTCTTTCTTCATCCCCGCTCTTCAATGTAAAACAAGCGGAAGTAGCGGACGGTTCATTGTCAAGTTCCAAATCGGCTTCGGTTATCATATCGCCTTCTGATTGCAGGACTGCCGTCTGTATCTTCTGTTTCAACTCGCGCACGTTGCCCGGCCACGCATGGGCGAGCAGGGCATTACGGGCAGATGCGGCAAAACCTTTTACTTCACGTTCCAACTCACGGTTTGCCATTTCACGGAAGAACTCGGCCAATGGCATGATGTCTTCCGGGCAGTCGCGCAAGGGCGGCATGGTTATCACATACTCCTGCAAGCGATAGAGCAAATCCTGCCGGAACCGCTTTTCCGTTACGGCTTTCTGCAAATCCTCGTTGGTTGCAGCCACTATCCTCACGTTGGCTGTTTTGTCCTCCTTTGCTCCGACGGGACGGTAACGGCGTTCCTGTATGGCGCGGAGCAGCATCTGTTGCATCTCCATTGTTAGGTTGCCCACTTCGTCAAGGAACAGCGTGCCGCCATCCGCTTCCAGAAAATACCCCGTCTTGTTTGCTTCGGCACCCGTAAACGCGCCCTTGACGTGTCCGAAGAAGGCGGATTGTATCAATGACGGGGACAAGGCTCCGCAGTCCACTGCCACAAAAGGTTTATCGGCAAGTTTGCTTTGTTGGTGTATATGTTGTGCGATATGTTCCTTGCCCGTACCGTTCTCGCCCAGTATCAGCACGCTCATCCGGGTGGTGGCTACAAGGCGCACACGTTTCTTGATTTTCTGATAGGCTTCGCCCTGCCGGACGAATATCGGAATGTTCCATTGTAGTCGCTTTTCATGTTCTTTTTGCAGGGTGCGGATAAGCGGTATCAGTTTATCCTCCAACAACTGTTTCTGTATGTAATCCTTTGAGCCGAGCTTCATACTTTCCACTGCCGTATGCACCTCCCCGTAATTGGTCATAACGATAAACACTTGTTGTTTGTCGTTGGCACGCATCCACCGTAACAACTCTATGCTTTCACCGTCGGGGAGGCGTAGGTCGGCAACGACAATATCATCCACCTCTGACTTTACCAATAGTTTCTTGGCAGTGGCAAGATTATATGCCGACATAGTATCGAAGCTGTCTTTCTTCAGCAGGTTGCAGACATAATCGTTATAGACGGGGTTGTCCTCAATCACAAATACTTTCATCCGACAACCTCCTTTCCTTTTGCGCAAGTTCTATGATAACTGTTCCCATACGAAGCATGGCATCCACGCATTTCCGCAATTCCATTTCGGAACATTCAGATTCTTGATGCAGCAGTTCATACAGGTTCCACAAGGGTTTGTCAGCACGGATAACAGCCCATGAACTTCGCTGACGGTGTATCCATTCGTCCAACGCCTTGCGGTCATTCCTCTCCATGATTTCCCGGACAGCCTGCATATCCTTTTCTGTTTCGGTTATCAAACGGTCAAGCATCGCCCGTTTGTCACCATATGCAAGCAGAGAGGACAAGTCGGGAAGTTCATCCTTGTCCGTACTTATCAAAAGGCATTTGTCTGATACAGCAACCAGTTCGGAAATGGAAAATGGCTTGAACAGGCAGGCGGTAAATCCATTTTCCAACAGCTCCTCTTCGCTGCAACTGCCGGAGGCGGTCGCCACGACAATGGGAATCTCTTTCGAGTTGCTGACACTTGACGAGCGTAACAACTCCAACACCTCATAGCCGTTAATCTCCGGCATCTTCATATCGGTTATCATGAGGTCGTATGTGTGCTGCCGCATGGCTTCCATTGCATCGCCAATAGTGGTGAACGTGTCGCAATGCACACCTATACCAGCATACATTTCCTTTGTCATGGATAATACCATCGGATTGTCGTCCAATACGATGACAGAATAAGGTCTTTCTATATGAGCCAGACTTTCTGCGGCTGTCTGTTCTTCAATACCAATATCGGCAGTGTTCATTGGCAACTCCACAGTAAAACGACTGCCTTCTCCTTTTTCGCTTTCCAAGCGTATAGTGCCGCCAAGCATCCCGACTATCTGTTTCACAATGCTTAACCCCAATCCGAAACCGTCTTGCGTGGCGGCGTTGGAAAGCCGCTCGAACGCTCCGAACACTCGCTGTTGTTCTTCCGCACTCATGCCGGTTCCGGTGTCCTCTACTACAAGGGTCAGCCTATTGCCGTCATAGCTTATGACAAGTGAAACGCTTCCGGCATTCGTGAACTTGACGGCATTGCCCAGCAGGTTGTCGCATATCTGTATGATGCGCTCCTTGTCGCCATTCAGGATAATACCCTCCGGGCACTCGATGGTAAGTTTAAGATCTTTTGCTTCTGCTTGTTGCGTAAACTCCGTTTGCAACAGCTCCGCGATGTTTTCCAAACGAAACGGACGGACATTCGCCTGTTCCTTGCCGCTGTCCAAGCGGAAGAAGTCAAGCAGGGAGTTGAGCATGTCGGTCATTCTCTTGGAGGCTTGCAGGATATTGTCCGCATAACCGCTTATCTTTTCTTCTTCGTTGTCCTGCATCAGTTCCGCATATCCATGTATGGCAGTCAGTGGTGTGCGTAGCTCGTGGGTGATGGTGTGCATCGCTTTCTTGCGTGAGGCTATCAACGATTCGTTTTGTTTTACGGACTTTTGCAGTTGCCCGATTAAATCTGTTGTCTTACGTTTGTACTGCTTGATGCGGGTGGCATAGCGGTGAATGATGATGTATGAAATAATGAGCAACAGCAGCATGACACCCGTTATGATACCTACCTGCAAGAACGACTTTTCACGCATAGCGGATATTTCCGCCTCACGTTCCTGCAAGTCAGCCTGCACCTTGTGGTCCATCTGCTGGATAAGGGTTTGCAGTTGGCGGTTCAGTTCCGCATTGCGGCTGGCAAGGCTGTCGGCATATTCCGACAGACGATGGCTTTGGGCACGTTGTTGCGCTATCATATCACGGTTCAGTGTGTAGAGCATCGTGGTGGTCGTCGTCGGAGGTGCTTCCTGTTTCTTGCCGAACAACCCGAGAAAACCTTTCCTCCTCTGTTTCTTCGGCTCTTCCTGCCTGCTCGTTTGCACTATCACCGGCACCTGCTTGGCTATCCGGCGGTTGATGTCCGCCTGTTGTTCCAGAGCCTCCATGATGGCGCACAGCCGCTTTTCCTTGTCCTCCAGCAAGTGGCGCACGCTGTCTATGCGCACCGATTCGTAATGGCTCTTGAAGCGGCAAAGCATACTATCCACCGTCATCCGTTGCCGCCGGTATGCCGCCACATCCTTATCGTCCCATTCCAGCACCGACTCGCCCAAAAGAGACAACTCCACCACACCCACATACGCATCGTGTGTTTCCTTGCGGAAGCGGTTGATTTCACGGTTCTCCCGTTCCAGCAACTCCAAGTCGCGCCATTCTCCGAGCCACGTGCAGATGATGCCGCCCACCAGCAGGACTATCAACAGATAGCCTGCGGCAAGCAGCTTGCGGAAATGCTTGGTAGTGGTAACGAATTGTTCGCTCATTTGCTGTTTGTGTAAATACCGTTATTTAAAATACGCATATAGGTCGTGGAACTTCGCAGGTTCATGGATGAGAATGGCGGCCATGCTGCCTATGACCGCCACCAGAATTATATATCCGAATAGAATTCTACTCCTCAATGAAACAACCATTCTTCCCTTATTTACAATTGTTATAATTATTAAGGCATCTGACCACCGGCGATAGGTGGAATTTCTGTTAGTATGGGATTTCTCGGGATTGAGTTAAAAATTCTTTGGCCACGTATGGCTTGACTTGGAGGAGCGTTTTCATTTACATCAAGCCGATAACATCTATCGTTAAATGTTATAATTCCCCAAATACCAATGGTTCCTGGGATTCTCGCCAATCCTTCAGTAGGTTTAAAAAGAACAACATTATCTATTATTCGATTTTTAACCGCCCGATTCCATGATGTTTTAATACTATTGTTAGGCGTTGGAATATGAGCAACATACCTAATGCCATTGTGCCTAAAACTGGCCATATAACACCCCGAAAAACCTGAACTTAAAGTATCTATGCCATTTGAAGCAACGACTGCTATTCCATCCGCAATATATATGACATAGGCATAGTCTAATCTAAGAAAACGATAGTTACGGGTATATCCTTTTATTTGAAATGTCAAATTACTTTGCGTGACAATCGGAGGGGTCAAACCTACATTATAAATATTTTGATAATGAAACCGTGCAATATTTGTCATTACTGCTCGACTGTTTGGCAATCTTAATGCTTGAATCAAATTCATATATTTACTTACTGTTACTTTCGTTTGTTATAGGCTCGATACATGATGCCATTATATCCATCAGTTTAGACAGACCTTCGGTCTGCGGCTGCTGACTGGCTGTCACATGTATCTGGTATTTTGCCGTTTGGTTGGTCATGCGGGTGTTCTCGCGGGCGGTCGTGACTTTGCCGCTGATTTCCGCATTTATAAACCAATGTTTTGCAGAAGCTTTTGCCTCTACTTCTGCGTTGGTAGTGCTTTTTACGTTTGATGTATCGGTAACCTCCATCTGGAAATCGACATCCACGCGATCTATGAGCAGGGAAGGAATAGGCACCAATCCTATAAACGGAGCCTTGACACTTTGTGACATTGTTGTCATTTTTCCATCCTGCTGTATCGGTCTTTCGACATCGAATTCCAATATACGCGCTTTATTGCCGCTTTTACCATCAAATGCAATTTGCTGGTAGAAATTCCATGCTGTCGCTGCCAATTCCTGTTGTGCTTCGGCTGCTGCAATAAGTGGAGCTGCAATAAGTTCCCGCATGGGAAGCCCCTTGAATTTGTCAGTCACGTTTGAATCTGCTTTAAGAACTGGAGAAGTTTCTCTGTTTTGAGTCTCTTCCAATGCAGCGGAGATAATTTCTTTCGCCTGTCCGCTTACATTTTCATTCAAGTTTTCCGCATTTTCTTGTTGCCCTTGGTTCTTTATTTCTTCTGCCATAACATTTGAATTTTAAAATTGTTAGATATTTTTTACAAAATCGTCAATAATTCGGGAAATGCTCTCCGGAGTCTCCTGAACCTTAAAATTGACGCAAACCTCCATGACATCATCCGCATCCGGTTTTATGTTGCTCATCTGCATCTGGAGATTGGCTCTTTGTGGGCTGGATAACAATAAGTTGTTTTCCGGAATCTGTGATTCCACGCTTCCGACCTTCGCCTTGAACTTTATCTGCACATTATCCATTGCAAGATAATGATGGGATATCAAGGCTATAAGTGGAATATCAATAGTCTTGTCTCCAACCATGATTTTTTTTGATTGGAACGTATTTGCGTTATTTGCATTTGTTCCTTCAAAAAGTCTGGTCAGATTTTGTATCTGATGATTCTGTAATGTATCTTGTGCACAGTTTACGGCGTACTGCAAACCATTCATAATATCAGAGAATGAATTGGTTTGAACACTGTCCGGCTCATCGTCATTATTTTTCTTGCCTCTGTGAAAAAGTCCCATGTTTTTAATTTAAATACTTGATTTGTTGTCTTTAATGAGCACCAATCTTGACAATGTCCGGCTTACAGCTTCCATATTTACACTGGAGACTATATTATTATTGACAATGCCTTGATGCCAAAACCAATATGGTGGATTCTCCGTGTGTTCCATCACGTCCTCCTTTCTTTATTGGGATTATACTTCGGTTCTTTCCGTTGCGAGCGGAACTTTTCCGCCCTACGGTTTACTGCTTCCTCAAGGTAGGCAATGCTCCGTTAAGTTCGTAACGCCACTCTGAACCAGCGTTCTGCAAGGCGGTGTTCATGGCATCAACGGCTTTCTGCCAGGTAACGTAAGTGCCGTCCACCTTCGTAGATTCGGGGGCGGTCTTATAGCCTCGTTCCTGATTGTTCTTCCAATAGCAGGCGGTCACGGTGGTGTAGCTATCTCCAAACAAGCCGCCGATATGCACATTGCCAGTGCTACTACCTGTACTTGTTACGTTGCCCGTGGCATAGCAGGCAAGGACGCGGCTTCCTCCGTTTAATCCCACTACACCGCCGCCATAGAGATTCTTTTGGGAGGCTATTTCTAAGGTCACGTTGCCTGTGGCATAGCAAGCTGTCATGGTGCCCCATTTTTCTCCTGCCACACCGCCGACATAGTGCGTTCCCTTTACTGTGGCAGAGGTGCAGCATCCGATGATGGAACCAGCCTTTTGTGAACCCACCACACCGCCGACACAATCCGTGCCGCTGACGCTGCCCGACACCGAGCAGTTTTCAATGGTGCCCCAGCTATATCCTACCACGCCACCAGTACAGCCAAACATGTGATTGCTTGTTATCTGTATGCCTTCCATCACCACATTCTTCACCGTACCAGCTCTATTGAGATAGCCGAACAGACCCACAAATTGGTCATTTGTCGTAACGGCCAGCCCCGTGATGGTATGGCCGCCGCCGTCGAAAGTGCCTTTGTATGAGTTATCGAAGCTTGTGCCTATCGGCGTCCAGCCTTTGCCCGTCAAGTCAATGTTTTTGTCGAGGGTAATGTTAATGTCGGTCTTACCTCCGTTCACTAAATCGGCTACATGCATCAGGCCATCGGCGGATGTCACGGTGTAGCTGCCGTTGCCCTCTATGGTATATCCCGGGTCTTTTGCCGCAGTGAGGGAGACTGTGTAGGTATATTCACCGCCCGCCTGCCAGTCGGTAGCATTCTTCATCTTATAGACGAAGGTCTTGCCGTTAGTGAAGGTGCAGGTAATGAAGGCCGTGCCAGCTACCACACTTTGTGGGGCTACGAGGGCGGTGTAGGTGTTGCTACCCTTGTCATACGGGGTGATTTCGGCCGGGTTGCCGCCTTCGGTGGAGAGACCCGTCAGCCGCACAGATGCCAGCCCCTCGGTGTAGTCCGTCAGAACGATGGTTACCCGCGCCGTGCGGTGGGTGAAGCGGAGCGTGGGGCTACCATAGGTCACCGTCTGTCCGTCGGCTACGATGAGGTCGCTGCCCTCGAAGTCTTTCCGGGCACTTTGGTTGGCTTTTACCTTCACAGCAGAAGGGGTTGTCTCGCCAGCGGTGTAGGGCCACCACGCTGTGACGGTGATGTCTTTGCGGTTGGTCCAGTAGTGCGGGTCGGTGGAGGTCAGCGTGGCGCTGGCGGGGTCGGCGGTGGTGAGCGTCACGTCGTATGCCTTCACCGTGCCGTCCATCAGGACTGCCACGCTCTGCACACCCTCCCAGTCGCCGTCCACGGTGGAACGGGTATTGGCGATGGCTGTCGCAGCGGGGTTCAGCCCCGTGGCGGTAAAGACGATGGGTGTGCCTTCCGCCCCTTCCTGCAGGAAGCCCGCTTCGTCCTGCGTGCAGGCGGCAATGCCGAGCAGCAGGGCTATGGCTGCAGATGTATGGATGATTGTTCGTTTCATGATGCGTGTTGTTTAGGGTTCGTTATTGTTTCTTTTGCAATACGGGCAGACCGTCGGTGCCGAGTACCCACTGGTAGTCGCCAGCGGTGAGGGCGGTGTTCATGCCGTCGACGGCTGTCTGCCATTTCACTGTCGCGCCGTCCACCTTCGTGGCATCTACCTTTTCTCCATGATCACGGAATACTCCTTGCCCGACATTGCCTCCCCAATAACAGGAAGTTATAATTTTGTAGTTATAACGCACTATAGCTCCGGATTCATACTCTTTCAATGTGCCGTCGAACCAGCAAGCGGTGATTCTGCCATAATTTAAATCGGCTATACCACAAGTTCTACCATATGCAGAAATTTTTCCCGTCACAGAGCAGGCAATGATTTGGCCATTATTTTGCTCCACTATTCCAGCTGCTGATCCACTATTGCCATACAGATTCACATCTATGAGTTGTAAGTTCTTTATCACTCCACGTTCATTTAATAACCCAAAAAGTTCAGTAGTCGCTGCTGAAAAGTTTAATCCCGTAATGCGGTGTCCCTGCCCATTAAAGATGCCGGAGTAACCTGGCCATGTGCCTATCCGTGTCCATTCCCTACCCGTCAGGTCGATGTCGGCGGTGAGGGTGCAATTTATCGATTCATCTTTTTGTACGGCTTTGTTCCATGCCAGCAAGCCGTCGGCGTTATAGACCGTGTAACTGCCGTCGTTCTGTATAGAATAACCCAAATCCTCAGCCTCACCGCTCTCGCTGCCACCGTCAGCCCAGTCACCGATAGTGCAGCCATCTAATGTCAGGCCAGTGGCGTTCACCTTAACGGTATATTTATAGCGACTGCCTGCTGCCAACACGACGTTGTTCTGCGGACGGAAGTAGAAAGTGCCGCTGCCGAGTTCCACCCTGATGAACGGCTTGCCTGCCACAACGGTCTGCGGAGCGGTCAGTGCCTCGTAGGTGTTGCCGCTTGCGTTGTAGGTCTTGATGGCGGTCGGGTTGCCGTTATCGGCAGACAGGCTTACGAGGCTCACCGTGGCACCGGCGACGCTCGTGAATCCCGTGCCGGGCTTCAGATCGATTGCCACGCGTGCCGTGCGGTGGGTAAATTCAAGTGTCGGGTCGTCAAATTTCACCGTCTGGTTTTCGGCAGAGATGAAGTCGCTGTTCTGGAAGTCAGCCAATTGGCTCTGGTCTTCAGCCACCTTCACGGCAGGCATCTGGGTGATGTCGGCATTATCGAAGGGCCACCATGCCGATACGGTAATCGGGTCGCGGCTGGTCCAGTAGTGCGGGTCGTTCTCGCGTGAGAGTGTGGCACTCTTGAAATCGGTAGAAGCCGTTACGGTGTATTCCTTTACCGCATCGC
>OGEG01001680.1_pt1 | contig 13816 bp, 15 predicted proteins | sample 1570621 | NCBI WGS metagenome assembly OGEG01 (sample SAMEA2582130, study PRJEB24529) | metagenome | biome: Human gut stool | place: China | collected 2011 | reverse complement strand
GCATCTACAACGTTGACAATTACGTCCACGCCATCTTCTTCAATGCACCTTCTTGTGACGAGTTCCTCCATTGTATATGAAGTAAGACTGTAGATTCCAGGCGTATCGATCACACGGATTTTCCGCCCTTTATAGCTCGTCTCTCCTTCCATCCGCTCGACCGTAACGCCGGGCCAGTTTGCGACCTTTAATTTTGCTCCCGTAAATGCATTGAACAGCGTAGTCTTTCCACAGTTCGGATTTCCTACAAAGCAGACAGTAATTGGTCTCTCCCCCGTGCTCATGATGCCGCCTCCTCTTTTACCTCAATTCCACCGGTAATTCTTCTTCCCAGTGCAAGGCGGGTTCCACGGACTTTGATGATCATGGTTCCGCTGTTTTTCTTATTCATCACAAGAAGAGGCGTATTCTCATTTACCCCCAGCGCCTCTAAACGCCGGTTAATTGCCTCATCCACATGGACTGACTTGACCTGATATGTCGCGCCAATATTTCCTTCATATAGTTTCATCCTGTGTCCATCCTTCACTATCATAATTGACAGAACCGACTCTGTCATCTGGAAATATTGTATTCTTATTGAGAATAATTGTCAATAAGTGTATCCTGGCACATTCGTCCGCCCGGTGCGGGCAGTAGTTACCAATCATCTTAATTTTTCTCCAGTTCCAGCAGCATCTGCTTCACTTCCTTCATCCGGTCACGCAGCTTTGCGGCCTCTTCGAAATTCAGTTCTGCTGCCGCCTGGCGCATCTTCTTTGTGAGTTCCTTTGCAAGCTTCTCCAGTTCCCTTGCGTCCATGGATTCCGGATCTTTTCTGAACTCTTCTTCGCTGGCACTGGCAGCCTTGGAGATTGCGATCAGATCACGGACCGCTTTCTTTATGGTCTGCGGAGTGATTCCGTGCTCCTCATTGTACTTCTGCTGGATCTCACGTCGGCGGTTCGTCTCGTCGATGGCGGCCCGCATGGAATCAGTAATGGAATCCGCATACATGATCACATGGCCTTCGGCGTTTCGCGCGGCACGTCCGATCGTCTGGATCAAGGATGTCTCCGAACGGAGGAATCCTTCCTTATCCGCATCCAGGATCGCCACAAGTGTGATCTCCGGGATATCGAGTCCCTCTCTGAGGAGGTTGATTCCCACAAGAACATCAAAGACATCCAGACGCATATCACGGATGATCTCAGCTCGCTCCAGTGTATCGATATCAGAGTGCAGATATTTCACACGGATCCCGGCCTCCCTGATATAGTCTGTCAAATCCTCTGCCATCCGCTTTGTGAGTGTCGTGATCAGGACCTTATTGTGTTTTTCCACTTCTTTATTGATCTCACCCACAAGGTCATCGATCTGGCCTTCTACCGGACGCACAGAGATCTCCGGATCCAGAAGTCCTGTCGGACGGATGATCTGTTCTGCCCGGAGAAGTTCATGTTCCGCTTCGTAAGTGGACGGGGTCGCAGACACAAACATCATCTGATTGATATGGGTCTCAAACTCCTCAAAATTCAGAGGGCGGTTGTCAAGGGCCGACGGCAGGCGGAATCCATAATCTACCAGTGTCTTCTTTCTCGAACGGTCACCGAAGTACATACCACGGACCTGCGGAAGTGTAATATGAGACTCATCCACAATGATCAGAAAATCATCCGGAAAATAGTCAAGCAGCGTACACGGTGGCTGTCCCGGTGCAGATCCCACAAGATGGCGTGAATAATTCTCGATTCCGGAACAGAAACCGGTCTCTCTCATCATCTCCACATCAAAATTGGTACGTTCCGCGATCCGCTGTGCCTCCAGAAGCTTGTCTTCACTCTTAAAGAATGTCACCTGCTCTTTCATCTCAGCAAGGATATTTTCCGTCGCTCGCATCATCTTTTCCTTCGGCACAACATAGTGGGACGCCGGGAAGATCGCCACATGTTCCAGCTGCGCTTTCACCTCTCCGGTCAGCGCCTCGATCTCCATGATCCGGTCGACCTCATCCCCAAAAAATTCGATCCGGTATGCCTCGCTTCCGGAATAGGCAGGGAAGATTTCCAGCACATCCCCCCGCACACGGAAGCTTCCCCGCTTAAAGTCCATCTCATTTCTCGTATACTGGATATCGATCAGCTTATGTATCACCTCATCCCGGTCTTTCTCCATTCCGGGACGCAGAGAGATCACCATGTTCTTATAATCGATCGGGCTTCCCAATCCATAAATACAGGATACGGATGCCACGATGATCACATCGTTCCGCTCCGACAGAGCCGCTGTTGCTGAGTGACGTAATTTATCGATCTCATCATTGATCGCCGAATCCTTTTCAATATAAGTATCCGTCGACGGTACATACGCCTCCGGCTGGTAGTAGTCGTAATAGGAGACAAAATATTCCACTGCATTATTTGGAAAGAACTCCTTCATCTCCGAATAAAGCTGGGCCGCCAGTGTCTTATTGTGAGCGATCACCAGAGTCGGTTTATTCAGCTGCTGGATCACATTCGCCATCGTAAACGTCTTACCGGATCCGGTTACGCCCAGCAGTGTCTCAAACTGATTTCCCTCTTTAAATCCCTTCACCAGCTGCTCGATCGCCTGCGGCTGATCGCCGGTCGGCTGGTATTCTGATACTAATTCAAAGTGATCCATATGATTTCTCCTGACCTATCCATGATATTATTAGAAGCAGTGCAAAAATCCCGACGGCGAAGCCGATCTGGAATATCTCTCCGCCCCAGGCTATGAATGTACGGAATCGTTTCATTCTTAGTATATTACCTGTCCAGTATAGCATTCAAGCTAAAAAAAGTACAGAACAAACCGAATGTTTGTTCTGTACTTTTTTTGCTGTCCGCATTCCTATCTCGCAAACCAATCCTTCATACACTGAAGCACCTGCACAAGTTCTTCCTCCTTGATCACATAAGGCACCATCGCGTAAAGATAGTTTAAGAACGGACGGCTGAACACGCCTCTCTTGTAGGCATATTCCTGATATCCTTTCAATACCTCCGGATCGTAGACCTCGACGCAGACACAGCCGCCCATGATCCGGACTTCGCGGATCCTTGGATCTGTGAATCCTTCCATCTCGCGCCGTGTTACTGCCTCTATCTTCCGGATCTTTTCCATGTAATTCTGTGTCTCAAACAGTTCGATCGATGCCAGGGCCGCGCTGCACGCCAGCGCATTTCCCATGAATGTCGGTCCATGCATCAGGGCATGTTCCGGGACGTCATCGTAAAAGCCTTCAAATACTTTCCGATTCGCTATGGTAGCAGCATGCCCGATATATCCGCCAGTCAGTGCCTTCCCGAGAACCAGAATATCCGGGAGTACAAGATCCGCCACAAAACGGTTGCCGGTCCGGCCAAATCCGGTCGCAACCTCATCGAAGATCAGAAGTACATCGTACCGGTCGCAAAGCTCCCTTGCCTTTTTTAAGAACGAAACATCATACATCCGCATGCCTCCAGCTCCCTGCAGCAGCGGTTCCACCAGCATACAGTTCAGCCTGTCATGATACTTTTCAAAGGCCTCCTCCAGCGCGGCTGTCTCCGTTGGAATATGGACCACATACGGGCTTGTCCCATAAGCCTTCAGCACAAAATGATAGTCCTCATCATCTCCCGCTTCCATCGTTTTAAACGTGTCTCCATGATAAGCATGTTCCAGAGCCAGGATCATCGTCCGCTTTTCATCTCCCCGGTTCATGTAATACTGCAGTGCCATCTTTAAAGACACCTCGACCGCAACACTGCCGGAATCCGAAAAGAAGCAATAGTCCAGATCCCCCGGCAGCCATGAGGCCAGTTTCTCCGACAGCTTTCTTGCCGGTTCATGAGTCAGCCCGCCCAACATGACATGGGAAAACTTTTCCACCTGCGAGATGATCGCCTGATTGATGACAGGGTGTTTATATCCGTGGATCACACTCCACCAGGATGAGACCGAATCGATCATCTTCTGATCCTTTGTATAAAGATATACTCCGTTTGCGTCCACGATCTCATACGGTGCTTTCATTGTTTTTAATTGTTCATATGGATACCAGATCATCGTTTTCTTCTCCTTATCATTTTTCCGCGGATTTATACAGCGCCTTTAAATCTTCCGCCTTCATGGAAAGCTCCGTGTCACCATCCGCCACGCAGGCAACGACCGGAACTCCCGTATAGGCTTCGCACATGTTCCGGTTGTCTTCATGGAGCATATCGCCCTGTCTGTAATGATTTAAAATAATTCCCTTCAGCGCGATTCCCTGCTCTTTGAGATAATACGCAGTCAGCGCCACATCGTTGATCGTCCCGAGTCCGGCATCCGCGATCATAAGACAGCCAAGGTCACAGGCTTTGACCACCTCCGGCAGGCGGATATACGCCTCATCGAAGCAGAGCGGGCAGAGGATTCCACCGCTTCCCTCCATCGTTACGTACTCGTACTCCTCACAAACCTTGTGAAAGCCCTCCAGCACAGCTTCCATCCGGACCGGATTTCCCTCCAGCCGTGATGCCAGATGTGGTGAGACCGCAGTCTCATAGACATACGGACACATCTCCTCCAGCGGCTGGCGGATTCCGGACATATTTTTTACCTGCAGAGCGTCCCCGGGGATCAAACTGCCATCCGGCCGCCTCTCGTTGCCGCTCATGGCGGCTTTATAGTAGGCCGCATCTACACCGCTCTCCCGCAGTTTTTTCACGATCAGTCCCGTCACATATGTCTTACCAACATCCGTTCCCGTACCTGTAATGAAAATATTTTTACTCATATTCTATCCGAGTCTCCCCTCTCTGATCATCGGGATCATTCGTTTTCCGATTGCCGCAGCCAGAAGGCACAGCACGATATCTCCCGGAACTGCCAGCAAAAAGCAGTATAAAAACAGTGGCCAGAGTCCGATCGGCGTATTGATGACAAAATTACTGATCACATAATAATAGACCATACCGAACGCATACACGATAAAGAGTCCGATAAAGTTTGCCGCCAGAAGACGGCTATAGCCCGGGTGGCTCTTCTCATTTGCGATCCGTCCGGTCACATAAGCTGCCGCCGCAAATCCGATGATATACCCAAAACTCGGCTGAAAAATATATCCCGGTCCGCCGCCCTGGGTGAAGATCGGAAGTCCCACAAGTCCCAGAACAATATAGACCACGACCGCCAGCGCCCCGTTCACAGGACCCAGCAGCAGCCCCGCCAGCATCGTAAATAAAAACTGAAGTGTAAACGGAACCACCGGAACAGGAACTTTGATAAATGCCCCTACCGCGATCAATGCCACAAACATTGCGCACAGCACAAGGTCTTTCGTTTTCATATGTTTCAAAATTATTTCCTCCTGAATTTTCTGGTTGCTCAAGAAATCTGAAGCATTTCCCTTTTCCTGTACATGCGCATCACTCTTCCGTTCTTTCCATACCTTCTGAAACAGCGGCTGCTGTCTTCAGAACCCGGGTGGTATTGCAAAGATGGACTTGTAGGAGCATAACATAGAACCTTCATATTGTCAACCTGTTATATTTATATAGTTAACAATTGTTCGTGCAAAAAAGACACCTCAAAAACCAAATGGTCTATTCGGTGTCTTTCATCTGCATCATGATTACCTGCCCCACTCAAACGCGATCCGCGGCGTTCCGTCCGGGACATAGATAATTCCGCATCTCTCAAATCCCTGTTTTTCAAGCGCTCTCTGCATAACCTTGTTGTTTTCGTGGGTGTCGATCCGGATGTGGGATATTTTCGACTTGGCGAAGTCCATGATCCGGCCCAGGATGTTGTGGACCGTACCGTCGCTTGCGACGCGGTGGACGGCAGCGTACGGGGTGTCTGCCTTCCAGGCGCCCTGCTCGATCACAGCGTAGCATGGGTCAGCGCCGATGATGAAGGCGAAGGCGGCATGGATCACGCCGTTTTCTTCCAGAACATATAAATTTCCTGCCTCGATGTCCCCCGGGAGCAGATGCTCCGGGGCGTCCTCGCCGTCCCACTGGCTGAAGTTCCCATGGTCACGCATGAACTGGCGGGCAGCGGCGTAAATCCCGTGGATCCGTGGGAGATCGGCTGGGGATGCTTTTCTTACTGCAAAGTTATCTTCTGTCATAGATGTTCTCCTCTTTTACGGGTAAACTGATTGCTGTTCCCATTGTATCATAGTGTTTTTCACAAGACAATCTGTCTTTTCAGCTCCCCTGTGCCTCATACATCCGCACCAGATCCCCGATCAGCAGCACTCCCACCGGTCCCAGGATCAGCCCCGACAATCCAAACAATTTAAGTCCCACATACATGGATACCAACGATCCCAGCGGCGAAAGCCCCACCTGCTTCCCCATCAGTCTCGCCTCTGAGATCTGACGCAGAAAGTAGCAGACCACATAGATGCCGAAGATCACCGCAGCCTTTTTCCACGCCTTCTGAAACAGCAGCGCGACTCCCCACGGAATCAGCACAGTCCCGGCCCCCAATACCGGCAGTGCGTCCAGGATCCCGATCCCGCAGCCAAACAAAAACGAATAGGGATTTCCGATCACTGCCAGTCCGAAGATACACACGGCACTTGTTAGGAACAGAATAAACGCCTGGGTCTTCAGCCACGCGCTCACCACGGATGCGATCCGCTCTCCCACTACGAGAAATTCCCGCCGGAATGCGGACCTGCTCCGCTTTTCCCTGATATCATCCATCTCCTGCAGTGTCAGGAGTACTGCGACAAAATAGATAAAGAAAAGGACGATCCCGGCGACTGCCACGCGGAGCGCAGACACGGAGCGGTCCATGAGCACTGGCATCGTGGAGTTCTTAAACATCTGCCGGACCTCTTCCACTGCTCTCCCCGCAAGTTCCACCAGCGCGTCCGCCTTAAGCCCCATCTTCTGCTCCAGGAGGCGGCAGGTATCCGTAAGCCGCAGATCAAGGGCGGAAAGCCAGTCCGGAAATCTCCGGATAAAAAGCCCCGTCTGGCTCACCGCCATGCTGCCGCCCGCGTAGAGGAGTCCGAAAACAAGGCATGACATCACCAGAAGTTCGATCCCGCCGACAAGCGACACCGGCAGATGGTGCATCTCCCCCCGAAACGGCACCGCAATGCGGTTCGAGAGGAACCTGACCGACGGACGCAGAAATAGCGCCGTCCCATACGCACATAAAAAGGGAACCACGAGGGGTAAAAGATAACGAAACGCTCCGTATACCGCACCCGTGATTCCCAGAATCAGTAGAAATTTCTTCAGTTTTTTCTCAGGACTTACCATGGAATCACCCGTTTTCTGATTTGTACTTCCTTTGTACTGCTCATAGTATGGGCGGAAATTCCCGCGATATGCGCGCATCGGGACGATTCCATAATCTGTTTTTTCCATGGTTCTTAGCAGAACATGATCATTTACAAGCCTCGAGCTTTGAATCTAAAGATATTCATCTCCACAGTTGCCAATGTCACAACCTGTAGCCGAAAACAGCCCAACCAGGATCAAACTTGAAACAACTGAAATGCCCCTCCGACCGGTTCTATCTCAAACGTCATTTCTTTCTTCGTCACCGGATGAAAAAAAGTCAGCGATGAAGCGCAGAGTGCGATCGACTCTCTTCCACTTCCCATATTTCCTGCTGTTCTGATACCCGGCATATTTCTATTTTCTGCTGCCTTCATGGTTCCCTGGTCTGCATTCTCTTTCTTATCAAGTTTGGCCGTTCCCACCGGCTTCAATTCTTGCAGACACCCCATACTTCATATCCCCATACAGCGGCGTCCCATGATGCGCCATCTGTACACGGATCTGGTGATGGCGTCCAGTCTTCAGCGAAATTCTCACCAGGCTCAGCTCCGTTTCCGGCATTCCGGCTATTTTCCCGTCGATCGTCTTTAATACTTCATAGGACAGCTCCGCCTTTTTTGCGCCGGTTATCCCCTTATCCACAACCTGTGAATAATTCCCGTCCGGTGTTTTCACCAGATAATCCACATAGTTATCCACCGCATCCAAAGGTCTTCCGTGGACAACTGCTGTGTAGATTTTTTTCATCTTATGGCTCTGAACCTGCTCACTTAAAGCCGCTGCCGCCCGTTTCGTTTTCGCGTACACCATCACGCCCGACACAGGCTTGTCCAGTCTGTGGATAACTCCCACATAAGGTTCCTTCCCCGGTGTGCATGATTTGTTGATAACCAGGTGTTTTTTCACCTCGCTGACCATATCCGGTGCGAACCGCTTCGCAGCCTGGGATTCCACACCCGCAGGCTTTATGACCACCAGGATCTCGTCATCTTCATATAATACTTTTAACATCAAAATATTTCCCCTTGCATATTTTTATCGTAAGTGGTATAGTATACTCAAACGTGATAAGTAGTTTTGAAAACTACATATCATATTTTAAATATTTAATTCAAACTTTGAAACCAGAATCCGTGTTCATTTACTGCAATGATCTGGAATTCGTCCATCAACACCTGTTATCACAAATTCAGATCGGGCTAATTCGTTTCCTGCAGCCACACATACTCTGATTTCCAATATTTTCCCTGTTCAACACAGGCTATCCCGCATGATTGGAGGAATGATTATGGAACTGAAAATAAAAGATCCCGGAAGTGCGCTGACCCACTTTATTGCCATGCTGGCCGCTATGATCGCCGCAACGCCGCTTTTGATCAAGGCCGCGTCTGTCCCTGGAACCATGCATATAAAGGCTCTCAGCATCTTCATCGTCAGTATGATCCTGCTCTACGCCGCAAGTACCGTCTATCACACCTTCGATATCTCGGAACATGTCAATAAAATTCTCCGAAAGATCGATCACATGATGATCTTCATCCTGATCGCCGGAACCTACACTCCGGTGTGCCTGATCGTTCTCGGAAACAAGTCCGGATACCGGATGCTGTCTCTGGTATGGGGCATCGCCATCGTGGGCATCATCATCAATGCCCTCTGGATCAACTGCCCGAAGTGGTTCTCCTCCGTGATCTATATTGCGATGGGCTGGGTATGCATCATGGCGATCCGCCAGATCGTGGCAGCACTCACACCAGCGGCCTTTGCATGGCTGCTCGCCGGCGGCATCATCTATACCATCGGGGGCGTGATCTATGCACTGAAATTACCGATCTTCAACTCAAAGCATAAAAATTTCGGCTCCCACGAGATCTTCCATCTCTTCGTCATGGGCGGAAGCTTCTGCCATTACATGATGATGTATGGGTATGTGGCTGCCGCGTAAGATGATCTACTGTTATATCATTTATCATATTTTCATTCTCCGGCGCGGTATAAAAGCCGCGCCATTTTTCATCTCTAAATCTAATACTGCATCCAATAATCCCTGATTACTCCCCTTGCTCTCAACGCTTAATTTATCATCAAAGAAAAGTTGATCAACCAATTTCCAGAAATGAAGCCCAGCACCGGTGTCTTCTGTCCATAAATACTTCATGTCACAGCTCCTCTTCCAGTGTTATCTTATTATTATCGAACTTCAAAACCTTAAAACTCTTATCTGAGACATTCAATCCATCGCAATTTCGTAAGAAAAGCATATATTGATTCGATAATTCAAAATTAATAAATTTTCTAACTTCATCATTCATCAGATTATCCGCATTATCTACCACAATAAAACTATCTCTGCAGCGCTTTATTGCTTCCGAAAAATTATCTGACCTGTAATTAAATAATCTGATCGCCCTGTACTCATCTGTAAGCCTTACATCTTCCAGCATCTCATATAGCACTGTTTTTCCAACTCCGCTATCGCCCCCAACAAGTGTTATTCTGTCATCGAATTCTAAGTCATATGAAAATGGAGCTGCCTTAAATGCAATCCTCTTATAAATCATCCGCCTCTCTCCTTTCATACTCCTTACTCCACCAGGCATTGTATCCCCTTCCGCCAATAACTATATCCGAATTATTGAATCTAATCTCTGCATCATCTGGTATGTCAAACAGGGTTGGTCTTGACATGTATATCTTTATATTATCCATTGCGAAAATAACTTTAAGTACATTCGGACCACATTCCTCTACATTTACTACTTTATCAGGATGTTTAACAATGTTGAGTAACGTCTTGCAGCCGGATGACAGGTTACGGATCGTACCTAAGCCATATTTTGTTTCTATGTGTTTATCCGGAGTCAGCTTTGCCTTATCTATCTGTTGGATCAAATCAACTTCATTTTTCGACATTTCTTCATTAGCTGTATTCAAATTGAAATACAGGTCGTTCTGAAGGATCCAATCCTTTGAGTCCATTTTTTTTGTATATATATCAATCATTTGGTGTCACTCCTTTTTCTTTTCTCTCCTCATCTGGAACAAATTCCGCAAAGTCCTGTATGTTGCAATGCAATACATTACATATTTTTTCTAAAACCTGTGTATTTACATGCTCATTCTTACCCAGTTTAGCCAATGCATTCGTAGTAATTCCCGCCTTATCTCTAAGATCTGTCTTCATCATATTTTCATCTATTAATTTTTTCCACAGTTTGCTGTATCTGATTGCCATTGCCGATCCCTTTCGTATCATCACAACTATTTATTACTTCTTTACCGCTTATTGTACCATTCACATTGTTCTCTTTCAATCTTAAATTGATTTTTTCAATCTATATTTGTCAAGCATATGCTTTCATCCCCATATCACTGGCGATAGATCACTAAAGAAAAAATAAGCGGCCAGACCAATCGGTCCAACCGCTTTTTTCTGAATTCTTCTATCTCTTCCGTCTCTCCTCGTCTCTCTTCCGCTTCTCTTCGAGCAGTCGGTTAAACTCGGCCTCCGCGTCGCCTCCTTCTGCCATGAGACGCTGTCTTCTCTTTTCACGGCGAAGCGCTTCCGCCTTCGCCTCTTTTTTATTATTCCGGATCGTAAACCAGATACCGCCGCCGATCAGGGCAGCCACCGCAAGAACTCCGATCACGATCAGGAGGATCTTCGCAGGGAATCCGGTCTTCACATCATTGCTGCCCACCTGATTCGATGCGTTGTCCGCGTCACCTGCCGCCGTGGTCACATCTGCCTCGCCCATGGTCTCAGCCTCAGTGCTCTCGTCATCTGCTGACGGATCCGCAGCGTCTGTGCTCTCCTCGGACGTTTCTTCCGCTGCAGTGGTCTCGGCCCCTCCTGCTGCCTCAGCAGCCGCAAGTGCTTCTGCTCCCGCCTTTGTCATCAGGTATGCGGAACCGATCTTTCTCTCATTGTAAGTGTAATTGAGAACGCCGACGGTTCCCTCCGGCGCTCCGTCTGGAACTGTGCCGAGGCTCAACTCCGCATCCGCGAATGATGCGTCCTTCGGAAGTGTGATCTTCTTTCCTGTCTGGATCGCCAGGTCGGACGGCGCATAGCTTGTCCCATTTACATCGACCGCATCCTCCCCTGTGACATATCTCGTCTCATTTTCCGCGATATCCACATTCTGGAACCGGTTCAGGCCAAACTGTAACAGTGACTTTCCGTCCACAAAATACTGCCTCGGACTTCCCTTTAAGATAACAGAGACAACACGTCTTCCATCCTTCTCCCCGTAGGTAACAAGGGTATTTCCGGCCTTTAAGAGATATCCGGTCTTGCCTGCAACCGCCTCCGGACAGTAAAACTCACTGGAGGTATCCTCCGTGATCACAAGACGATGCTCATTTCTCACGTTCACCCCGTCCGGGTTGTTCGTCGTCGGTCCGACCTTCCGGGATTTCGCGGAGCTGATCTCAAGAAGCTTCGGATTGCTGTAAGCAGCAGCCGCGATCTTCGTCATATCATACGCAGTGACCACCTGATCATCGCTGTTCAGCCCCGACGGATTCGCAAAATGGCTCTCCGTACATCCCAGTTCCGCGATCTTTGCATTCATCATATCCACAAAATCAGACATACTGCCTGCCACATGTTCTGCCAGAGCATTGGCCGCCTGATTTACGGAAGCCAGAAGCAGCGCGTAGAGACAATCCTCAACGGTCATCGTATCGCCTGCAACGAGGCTCAGTTTATTTCCGCTGTCCGCCTCTACGGAGTTCATCGCCTTGTCCGAATAAGTAACGGTATCGGAAAGATCCGCATGTTCCAGAACAACGAGCGCTGTGAGGATCTTTGTGATACTCGCCGGATAATATTCCACATGGCTGTTCTGTCCGAAAAGCATCGTTCCGGTATCCACATCCATGACAGCCCCCGCCTCCGCCGCGATTCCTGTGTCAGACGGCCAGTCAGGCCTAGCAAAAGCCTGTATCGTTCCCAACTGGGCAAATACCAGTACTCCGCAGAGTACCTTTGCCAGTTTCTTTTTTAAAGTACGAATCATAAATATTTTCTCCCTGTATTCCGTATCTGTTCAGTTTTCTCACAGATACTAGCAAAAATCCATTTCAAAAATCGATGCATTTCTGCCTTATATGTGATGTTTTCCTACGGCCAGCGCAATAAACAATGCTCTGCCATACGCTTACGGGGCTTTTCAGGAAATCGGCTTCTCAACCGGTCCATGAGCCACCAGTTCATACTTCTGCTTCCGGGAAAGCTGTTTCACCTTCACTTCCCGGCTCATCGCCTCTTCCTTCGTCTCAAACGTTTCATACCACACCAGCCGCACCGGCCGTCTGGGCTTCGTGTACTTCGCTCCCCGCCCGGAATTGTGCGCTTTCACCCGTTTTTCCAGATCATTCGTCCAGCCGCAGTAGAACGTCCCGTCCGAACATTCCAGAAGATATGTGTAGTTCATCTCTCATTCTCCATTTCGCTGCTGTACCGGCACCTGCCTGCAGCCTGCCACGGCATTCCCGAATCCGGACCCATTACAGATTATGTAAACGGCAATGGGACCATGGAATCCATCGCCGTCCTCCGAAAGCAGAGCTTGCGGAATCTATATGAAAGCATCGGGATGCCTTAACTGTGAACTGCTGTGATACTATTATGTTATGCCGCAGTTTCCGGAACGTTACAGGATCACTCTTCTATTCCTGATCCTGCCATATTCCACGGCATCCGGTCATTCCCGCCGATGTCATTTTTGCTGCGGCAGAAAATCCCACTCATACCATTATATAAAATTTTCCCCGAATTGCAACCAGACATTCGGGGAAAATCACACATTGCCGCATTTTGCACTTGTTTTTTCAATAAAAAGCAGCACCGGACAACAGTCACACGCGGAACCAGCTCTATCCCTGCACCGTTTTCACCAAAATCAGCCTGTCGCCCGGCCGGATCGTGCTGTCTGACAGGTGGTTAAGCTCCATGATTCGTTCTACGCTTGTGTGGAACATCCTGGCGATCTTCCAGAGACTGTCCCCCGGCTTCACCACATATCCGATGATCCCCGGAATTTTTTTGAGCCGCTCCGTATCCAAAGGTTCCTCCGCCACGCTCAGGACCGTCTGCTCGCAGACAGGCTTTAACACCAGCACATCCGCCGTGATCTGAGCCTTCACCTCCACGGCGTCCCCGCCTGCCATGACAGCTGTAAGCCCGGAGATTCCCGGTTCAATCTCATATACCACATCCTGCGTCAGACCATCCGCGGCTGCCATCAGATGGAACGGCAGCACTTCCGACGCTGCCCCCACAGGTGCCTGGTCATCCGCCGTCAGGTATAAAAGCCGGATCTCCAGGACCCCGTCCATGTGGATTCCGTCCTCCTTGATCTGGACCTCATCGATCTTCACGTCCCCGTCGCTGTGGCATACCTGCAGGATCCGCTGCCTTCCGGTGAGCTGGACCTTCTCCTGGATCTTCGTCTTCACCTGGTTCCGCACTGCCAGCGTATCAAAGCACACCGTCCCTGTCTCCGGAACCGCCTCCCGGTCCAGGGCATAGA
>OGEG01001659.1_pt1 | contig 13980 bp, 9 predicted proteins | sample 1570621 | NCBI WGS metagenome assembly OGEG01 (sample SAMEA2582130, study PRJEB24529) | metagenome | biome: Human gut stool | place: China | collected 2011 | reverse complement strand
GTCGATAAATTCAATCGGTATGAAAAACCGGGAAATGTTGCAGCATCTCCCGGCATAAGTCAGCACCGAATTATCCTTAAATTATTTAGTACTAACATTAAGAACATTACAAATGTATGAAAAATAAAATATTTCGAGTCATGAAGTTAACTTTAATAACACTATTTATTTTTACCACAGGGTTATTAGCTTCTGTTCACTCACAAAACATGCGTGTAAACATTCAAGTGAACAACACTAAAATGCAAGAAGTCTTAGAGGAGATTGAAAAACAAACAGACTATCTTTTTATTTACAATAATAAGGAGGTAGATATAAACCGAAGAATCTCTATAAATGCGAAAGATAAAACTGTAGCAGAGGTACTTTCCACCATTTTCAATCTGACAAATATTTCTTATGCCATGGAGGGTAACAATATCATGTTGATGAAGAAAGAGGAAAAATCATTATCACAACAAACCAACAAACGTAAGCTTATAGGAATTGTAATGGATGCTATTGGAGAACCTATTATTGGAGCCAACATCATGGTAAAGGGAACCACGAACGGTACCGTGACCGATATAGACGGGAAATTTACTCTGGAAATTACGGATAATGAAATATTACAAGTCTCTTATATTGGATATACGAATCAAGATATTCCAGTAGGAAAACGATCAACTCTAGAAATCAAACTCACAGAAGACACAGAGACCTTGGAGGAAGTAGTAGTCATAGGTTACGGTGTTCAGAAAAAAAGTGTCGTGACAGCCTCAATCTCAAAAGTCTCATCCAATGAACTAGAGGGGACATCTCCCGTTCGTCTAGACAATGCATTGAAAGGATTAGTGTCAGGAGTTCAAGTTACTACAACCAGTGGACAACCAGGAGCCGCAGGAAAAATCAGAATTCGCGGAACTGGAACAATCAATAATTCAGACCCTCTTTACATTGTAGATGGCATGGCTATAGATGACGGTATAGACTATTTGAACCCTAGCGACATTGAATCCATTGAAGTATTAAAGGATGCTGCTTCTGGAGCCGTCTATGGCGCACGCGCAGCAAACGGAGTTGTGCTTGTAACAACCAAAAAGGGAAATAAAGGGAAAGTATCTGTCTCGTACGACTTTTCACATGGATGGCAAAGTCCTTGGAAAGAGCGAAAAATGTTAAACGCAACCCAGTACGCAACTCTAATGAATGAAGCTTCATCTTACGCCAATGAAGGGATCCTTTATCAAAATCCACAACAGTATGGAAATGGGACAAATTGGCAAAAAGAAACTTTCAACTATGGCGCACCAGTCATGAACCACCAGTTGAGTATTAGCGGCGCTTCAGATAAAATTAACTATTACCTATCTTTAGGTTATTACGATCAAGAAGGTATAGTGGGTGGAGATTATGGAAGATCTAATTACAAACGCTTGACTACACGTTCAAACGTGTCATATCTCCTCTTCGATGATGCAAAGAAGAGAGATTGGTTAAAAAAAATGCAGATAGGGGTGAACGCATCTTTCTCTCGTACCCAAAATACATCTATTGAAACCAATTCTATAACTAATTCAGCTTTAGGGTATGCCCTTTTTATGTCTCCTATAATAGATGTTTTTGCCGAAAATGAAGACGCTCTTTATGCACAATACCAGCCTGAAATTGAACAATATGGAGATCTAGTAAGAGATGCAAAAAGTGGAAGATTATTGAATGTTCCTTCAAAAGAGTTCTTAGACCTAGGAAATCCTTTAGCCTACCTGTCTTTACCTGGAGAGAGATACAATACAGACAAATTGGTCGCTAATTTTTATGCTGAAATCTCCCTTTGGGATAATCTTAAATTCAGATCATCATTTGGAGCTAATTTAGTCTATAGCGGTGTCGATGGATGGAGTAAGCCTTATTATCTCAACATGAACGCACACAATGATAAATCAAAAGTTTGGTCACAAATGAACAGAGGGTACGTATGGCAAGTTGAGAATATTTTAACTTACGATAAAGAGCTAGGGGCACATTCTTTTTCCATAGTACTAGGACAATCCGCAAAAGAAACTACAGGACGCTATCTGAAAGGAACAGGAATGGATATGATTGCTTATATAGACGATAAAGCTAACATCGATTTTACCACAGGCCTACCTTCTGATGGCAAACAAGAAGCTAGTGGAAGTTTATATAGCCCTTCTACTTTAGCTTCCTATTTTGGAAGAATAAGTTATAACTTCAAAGAACGATATATGCTTCAAGTGACCGTTAGAAGAGATGGTTCATCAAATTTTGGTCCTAACCATAAATGGGCAATGTTTCCCTCTGTTTCAATGGGCTGGAATATAACAAATGAAAGATTTATGCAAAATCGCCCCAATTGGCTATCTAATGCAAAGTTACGCTTATCATGGGGTAAAAACGGATATGAAAATATTGGGGCATTCAGATATACCGCCAATGTACAATGGGGGCACAACTATGTATTTGGTAATGCTAGCAACCAGACTATTGTCAGTGGAAGTAAACCTTCTGGCACCCCTAATGCTAATTTAAAATGGGAAGAGTCTGAGCAATATAATGCCGGTATTGATTTAGGCTTCCTACAGAATGCGTTGACATTAAGCGTGGATGCCTATAAAAAGAAAACCAATGGTATGCTAAAAGGTATGAGTATCCCTTCTTACTTAGGTGAATCAAAACCTTGGGGTAATATCGGCGATATGGAGAACTCTGGTATAGAGATGGATTTAAGCTACAAATTTGGATTTAACGATTGGTCATTTAAAATAGGAGGAAATCTAAGTTACCTAAAAAATAAATTAATTAAACTAGGAAATTCTGATGGATTTGAAATGTATGACAATATCCATTTATTAGGTAATGTCACCCGTGCAGAGAACGGAGAAGAATATCCTTTTTTCTATGGTTACCAGACAGCCGGTATTTTTCAGGATTTGAACCAAGTCAAAGAATATGTCAATGCAGATGGAAAAATGCTACAACCAAATGCGGAGGCTGGAGATGTAATCTTTGTTGACAAAAACGGAGATGGTGTAATTTCAGACAAAGATAAAACTAAAATAGGTAAAGGAACCCCCGATTGGACGTACGGTCTGAATATTCAGGCTAATTGGAAGAACTTTGATTTTAACATGTTGATGTCCGGAGCTCTTGGTCAAGACATTCTAGATGCAGTCCGTCGTCTTGATTGTCGATATGTAAATTTACCAGCGGAAATGCTAGGACGCTGGCATGGAGAAGGTACTTCCAATAAAATACCTCGTTTTACATGGAGTAACTCGAATGATAATTACCGTATTTCCGATCTTTATATAAAAAATGGGTCCTTTTTGCGTTTAAAAAATATACAATTAGGATATACTTTGCCAACACAATGGACTTCAAAAATCTTCATTTCACGCTTACGTGTTTATATTGCAGCCGAAAATCTCTTTACGATCACTGGTTACGATGGATTCGACCCAGAATTAGCTTATGTACAAGCAGATAAATCATCCGGTATAGATAGAGGAATGTATCCTCAAGCACGTACATATACCGTAGGTCTTAATGTTAAATTTTAGATAAAAAGATAATATGAAAAGAGTTTATTATTTAGGCATAGCTTTTATTTCTATGTTTGGAACATCGTCTTGCAGCGATAGTTTCCTGTCAGTAGAACCCGCAAGTAGTATTGGAATAGATGGCTATTATAACACAGAAAATCATATCTTAGAAGCCATATCTGCAGCATATGGGCCTCTACAATGGTTTGACTATTATGATGGTCAATGTGCCCCTTTATGCTTGGTTTACGACTGTATGGCTGATGATATTTATGTAGGAGGAAGTAATACATCTGATCAACAACAACTCCATTTAATATCCCAGTATTTATCAGATCCTAACAAATCTATCACTTCTGTATGGACAACATGCTACACGGGAATAAATCGTTCAAATTTGGTGATCGCTGATGCAGAAAGCTCCAATCTTTCAGAAGACGATAAAGCTCAATATATCGCAGAGGCACGAGTGTTACGGGCTTTCTATTATTCTATCCTTTGGAAATTGTGGGGGAACATCCCTTTCTATGATTCGAATTTAACAGATCCATTCATTGCGGAGCAGAAAAAAGCTAATGAAATCTATCAATTAATGGAAGCTGATTTGGTTCAAGTTTTAGATAGTAAATTATTACCTATGAAGCAAAATGAGAAATGGGCAGGTCGTATAACACAGGCAATGGCAGCCATGTTGTATGCTGAATATGTTATGTACCAACAAGACGAAACCCGATACAACAAGGCTTTAGAGTATATGAAATCTATTATTAAGTCCAATAATTATTCTCTACAACCCTATGAAAATCTATGGGAAACTCAGTATGAATGGAACGACGAGACCATATTCGATATCAATTATATAGCAAAAGGCGGTAAACGCTCATGGGGAAACAATGGAGCATCTGGAGGAGCGACACTACCTACCATGGTTGGTATCAGTGGATTAAATGGGAGTCCTGACTATGTAGCAGGATGGGGATTCGGAAGCGTATCCAAAGAAGCATATGACATTTTTGAAGAAGGCGACAAGCGTCGAGACATAGGAATCTTAAATATAGATCAATATATCAAAGAAAACGCTTCTAAAGGTATAACAGTATCTTATGATAAACGATATCAAAATACAGGATTGTTTTTAAGAAAATATCTAGGACGTATTGGAGGGAATACGGGTTGTATTGGTGATAGTGACTTAAATTGGGATAACAATTTAAGGGTCTATAGATATGCGGAAACTTTGCTTAATGCCGCAGAATTAGCTTTACGAACTAATGATATCAATTCTGCCAACGAGTATTTATCTCAAATAAGAAAACGTGCAAACTTAGATCCCATTGAAGCAACAATGGATAATATACTATTAGAACGACGGCGTGAATTCATAGGAGAAGGTAAACGTTACTTCGATTTAGTCCGTTTTGGAAAGGCCAAAGAAGTATTAAAAGCTAAAGGAGGCAAAGTATTGGATAAGTCTAGCGGGGATTTCACCAAAGACGGGATACCTGAGCGTATCCAATGGACAGATCAAAAACGTTATTTACCTATTCCTCAGAGTGAAATAGAAGCTGCAAAAGGAACTTTAACACAAAATTCATATTAGTATATATCTGTAAATCCCAGTATACTTACCCCCCTCAGAAAGCGATATGAAATCTTATCCATAAATATAAGTATTCATATAACAATCATGATAAATTTCATATCGCTTTCTTTCAATAAAAACCTAATATTCAACAATAAACATCATATGAGATTTTATTTTTTATCCCTTATCCTCTTTCTTTTCTTATCACCTCTCAAAGGAGAACAGATTGGAGAATGGAGTTTTACATCACAAAGACTTCCTGTATATCAATATTATGGGAAATTACCCTTCCTTGCACTCGATAATGAAGGAAATGAATCTAATCTACCTGAAGATCCCTATTTCCTTCTTGGCAATTATCGATTAGGATTATTTACTCATGTTAGTGGAATTTTTCAGTTTATTACAGCTCAAAGAGCTTGGGCACGTATTAACTTTGATGAAAAACGACCTAACTATGGTAGTAATAAAGCTTGTATAGCATTAAAACAAAACGGAAAATATAAACAAACTGAATTAGTAGGCATTAATTCTATTGCTTCTGATCAACAAAGAACCAAGCGCTTTTTTGGAATAGGATTTGCTCGCTATGAATATGATTTAGGCGAAGGCGTTTTTTGCACCCGTCTTCTTTCCGTAAAACCCTCAGAAAAAATCAATGAGGGAACACCTTCTTTTCTAATTTCTATTACCCTATATAACAAGGGGAAAACACCTCTTACAACAGAGTATACAGAAAGCATGCCAGTAAACTATGTAAGTATGAATACGCAACTAAATCCACCTCATCAACGTGCAATAAGTTATCCTGTACAAATTTCCACTAAACAAGAAGAACAGTATGCTATCGCAAATATACAAGCTCATGCCAACCGCTTTCTGATATTGCCCACAAAGCATCAACATTATATGTATGATATAAATCCACCATCTATATTTATGCATGCTAATGCTGATAATGACATCTTTTCTTCCGTGAAAAAAGGTGAGGATAATGAGTTACAATCCGTATTCCGCTTCTCTTTAGCTCCAGGTGAAAGTAGAACCTTGCAAATAGTGATAGGTTTGGTTGATAATAAAAAATATAATTCTGTAAGTCAACAAGTAAAGTGTTTTTTACAAAATGCTGATAAAAAAAATAACACTGGGGTCTTTACCTCTTTATGGAAAAAAGTTTTACCTAATTTCTCTAAAGAGAAGGATGAAATACTTCGTCGCGAAATGTTATGGAATGCACATGTAATAGAAGCATCCGCTAAATATAGCGAATATTATGACGAAACATTTATACCTCAAGGCTCTGTCTATTCTTATCATTTCGGTGACAATATTGCCAATCGTGATCATCTGCAAGCCTCTTTAGGAGCGTGTTATTATAATCCTCAACTAGCGAAATCATGTATTCGCTATGTTATGAAACACTCTGAAAATAATGGAGAAATCAAAAGGGGAAATACAGGATTTGGTTATACACCTCCATCTATTTATAAAGAAAGTGATCAACAACTCTACATGTTTTATGCAGTATCAGAATATCTCCGTATCACAGGTGATTACGCTTTCTTAGACGAAGAAGTAGAACTATATCCTGCTGAATACAAAAAAAAAGACAAGGTATTTTCTTTATTGCAAAAATACTTCATTTATCTTCGGGATGAAGTAGGTACAGGACCGACAGGTTTAGTGCGCCTTCTCAATTCAGATTGGGCAGACAGTTTTCTACATCATTATTCCCCAAACAGATATGAGCATTCAGCAGAATCACATCTTAATACGACTATGGCTTTAGCTATATTTCCACAACTCATCGACTGCCTCTACAAATCAAGGCACAACGATGTACAAGATTTTGCTAATGCCATAGAAGATTTTCGTATTCAATTAGAATCTGCTTATATGAAAGATTTGAATACCCGCACTTTTTCAGCCCGTGCTTATCTTACCTCTCAACTTCGCTTTGGCACAGATAATATATGTATAGAACCTCAAGCCTATCTACTACAGATACCCTCTCTATCCAAAGAACGTAAACAGTCCATTTATTCTTATATAAAACAGCGGATTGCTGATTGTGAAAAAATTGGAGTACGTAATCGTGAACGTCCACTTTGGGATCCTAAGGGAGGTGAAGATTGCGGTATTTGGTATTCGTTAGAATATCCTTTCTTATTAGGAGTAGCCACTTTTGATAAAATAGAGGCAAAGAAATTACTTCAAAAGTTTTCTTTTAACAATTTCACAAAACATTATCCACAATATTGGATTGGACATTGGACCGCTCCAGATGAGATAAACTCAACTCTTTATCGTGAAGGACTTTACTCTTTTTGGATTTCTATTTCCAGCTACAGATATGGGTTACAAGGTTACTGCTCACATCCACATACTTGGCCCATATATTGTTATTACAAATTGAACGAACATTAAATATTAAATTACAAAAACAAATTAATTTACAAAAAATGAATAAAGGAGTTTTATTTGCTTTTATTTTTATAATAAGTACTTATCCGTCGATCGCCCAGAAGAATTATCAAGTCCAGTCTCCGAACCGGGATATAAAGGTGGAGGTTACGGTAGCCGATAAAGTCACTTTCGCTATCGTACAGGATCATTCGGAGGTGATGAATTCTGCCGTATCTATGACTTTACAAGGAGGTGAGGTACTTGGCGCTAACCCGAAAGTCTTGAAAGTGACGAAGACCTCGGTAGACAAGGAAATACCCTCTCCGTTCTATAAGAAGGACGTAGTAAAGGATATCTATAATGAGATGCAAATCTCGTTCCGGGGAAACTACGGGCTGGTTTTTAGGGTGTATAACGATGGAGTCGCTTACCGTTTCACGACGAAAAGAAAGGAACCGATCGTTATCGCCGACGAGGAGGCCGTCTATAACTTCCCCTCGGATTATAAGACATTCACCGCTTACGTGAATAGTACGAAGCCGACGTTCGAGGAGCAATTCTTCAACTCCTTCGAGCAGCCCTACGTAAACGAGACGATCTCTAGCCTAAATGATAAACGCCTGAAGATCCTGCCTCTTTTGGTGGATCTGGGAGACGGTCGCAAGGTCTGTATCACGGAAGCCGATCTGGAGGATTTCCCCGGGATGTTCTTGAATAACGAGACGGGAAAACCTTCCTTGAAAGCGGTTCATGCGCCTTATCCGAAAGTGAAGGAGCAAGGCGGCCATAATCAGTTACAGATGTTGGTGAAAGAGCGTGAGAACTATATCGCCAAAACATCCGGAACCCGTTCTTTCCCTTGGCGTGCGTTTATAATCTCCCGGAATGATAAGGAGTTGGCCGATTGCGATATGGTCTACCGTCTGGCTTCTCCCTCCCGGGTAAACGATATCTCTTGGATCAAGCCGGGTAAGGTGGCTTGGGATTGGTGGAACGACTGGAATCTATACGGTGTGGATTTCCGTGCCGGAATCAATAATCCTACTTATAAATATTATATAGACTTCGCCGCCGAGCATGGCATCGAGTACGTAATCTTGGATGAGGGCTGGGCCGTGAACCTGCAAGCGGACATGATGCAAGTAATACCGGAGATCGATCTTCAAGAATTGGTGGATTACGGTAAATCCAAGAATGTCGGTATTATCCTTTGGGCAGGTTATTGGGCTTTCGCCCGTGATATGGAGAATGTCGTGAAGCATTATTCGGATATGGGCGTGAAAGGCTTCAAGGTGGATTTCTTGGATCGTGACGATCAGGAAATGGTGAACTTTGTTTATGAGGCCTCCGAGGTATGCGCTAAATATAAGATGCTAGTGGATTTCCATGGCGTATTCAAGCCGACAGGTCTTCAACGGACCTATCCGAACGTATTGAACTATGAGGGTGTGAATGGTTTGGAGCAACTGAAATGGTCTCCAGAGTCTTACGATATGGTGACGTACGATGTCACGATCCCATTCATCCGTATGATCGCCGGCCCGATGGATTATACGCAAGGCGCTATGCGTAACGCCGTTAAAGGTAATTATCGCCCGGTAAACTCGGAGCCGATGAGCCAAGGAACCCGTTGCCGCCAGTTGGCTACTTACGTGATCTTCGAGTCTCCTTTCAATATGTTGTGCGATGCCCCGTCTAATTACAGGAGGGAAAAGGAATGTACGGAGTTTATCTCTAACATTCCCACTATCTGGGATGAGACGGTCTCATTGGATGGAAAGGTCTCCGAGTATGTAGCGATCGCCCGCCGTCATGGTAATGATTGGTATATCGGGGCGTTGACCAACTGGACGCCGAGGGAGCTGGATTTAGACCTGTCTTTCTTGGGCGAAGGTGATTATACTTTGGAATTATTCAAGGATGGCATAAATGCCGATCGTGCTGCCCGTGATTATAAGAAAGAGGTAATCCCAGTCCCGACAGATCGCAAATTAAAGATCCGTATGGCTCCCGGTGGAGGCTATGCGGCTCGTATCCAGAAACGATAATTCTTTTTTCGTCTAAAGCGACCCTGCCACTCGTCGAATAAACGCTTGCGTTCATAGGCGCAGGCGTTAGATTCGCTTACTTTTATAAAAAACGTATTATGAAACTCACGAGGCAAGATTATATATTGGCGGGAGGACAGGCTTTATTGTGGATCACCTTATGGCTGATTCCTCCTGCGATCGATTTTTTCATACGCTTTAATCCGAGTTCGGCTTTCGAGGTGTGGAAGATTAATACGGGGTTCATTACTCCGTTGGCTATTGTTTTCACCGCTAATTTCTATGTATTGGTTCCCTATTTGCTTTATCGGGATCGGAAGATGCTCTTTGGTTTGATGAATTTGCTATTGATCACGGGGGCTAACCTATGGATATTTTCTCCTAAGGCGGATTTCCCGGACGAATGGCGTTCGGGAATGTATATGGTCGCTTTCGGAGCGTTCTTCTTACATTTGCTAGTGGTTGGATGTGCCGTGGGATTCCGTTATATCGTACGCTGGGGCGATATGCAGATGCGTTTGAAAGAGGAACGGCAGAAAAACGCCGAGGCGGAACTGGCTTGGCTGAAGAACCAGTTGAATCCGCATTTTCTCTTTAATACCTTGAATAATATTTCCAGCTTGGTCCAGATAGACCAAGATACGGCGCAAGAAAGTATCGGGCAATTGAGCGATTTGCTGCGGTATACGCTCTATGAGTCGAACCATGAGCTGGTACCGGTGGAAGGCGAGATCGAGTTCATGAATAATTACATCGAGCTGATGAGATTACGCTGCAATGAGTTGGCTACCGTGGAAGTAGATTTGCAGATTCCGATTAAACCGATGAGGATCGTTCCGCTCTTGTTTATTTCTTTGATAGAGAACGCATTCAAGCATGGCGTGAATAGCCGTAAGTCGTCGTTCGTACGTATTCGTTTCAAGGCGGAAGGAGATAACCTTGTTTTTACCTGCGAGAATAGCGACCATCCGAAACCGGATGTGAACCGTAGCGGATCGGGGATCGGGTTGGAAAACCTGAGGCGTAGGCTGGATCTGGCTTATCCCAGTCGTTATCAATATGATCAAGCGCTCCGGGAAAATAGTTACTTTGTTCAAATAACACTTCGAGACTGCTTATGAAAACACTGACTTGCATGATCGTAGACGATGAGCCCTTGGCGGTGAAGATGCTGGAGGACTTTGTAAGCCGTACGCCTTATCTGAGGCTAGCGGCTTCCTTCAATGATCCGGTACTGGCACTCTCCACGTTGCGTGAGTCTTCGGTGGACGTGCTTTTCTTGGATATTCAGATGCCGGATCTGGACGGGCTGAACCTCTCCCGCATGGTGCCCCCCGGTACGAGGGTGATCTTCACGACCGCCTTTAAGGAGTATGCCTTTGATAGCTATGAGGTGAATGCCCTCGATTTCCTGCTGAAGCCCATCCGATACCATAAGTTTCTCGGAGCTACGGAGAAGGCCCGCCAATGGTTTGAGATGAGTAGCGTGAAGGAGGAGAGAGGCAGCCTTTTCGTGCGGGTGGATAGCCAGTTGCGGCAGGTGGAAATCTCCCGGATATTATACGTGACGGGTTTGAAGGATTACGTGATGATCTATCTGGAAGGGGAGGCCCGTCCGCTTATCACCCACGTGACGATGAAGGCCATGGAAGAGATGTTGCCTTCCGGTCGCTTTATGCGGGTCCATCGTTCTTATATCGTGGCGTTGGATAAGATCCGCTCCGTCGACCGGAATAATTGCGTTTATATCGGGAAGGAGATCATCCACGTGACGGATGCCTACAAAGAGGCGTTCAACGCTTATCTGAAAGCTGCTCAACCTTCTTGAACTTGGATGCCCATTCAAAGTTCCTTACAATGGGCATTCTAACGACCTTACAATGCCCATTGTAGGAACCTTATAATGGGCATTCTAAACTTTATGTGTATATTCGTGCCTTAATTAAGAGAAAACGATATGAAGAATAGCATTCCTTTAGGGTTTATCCGGATCTTTATCCTGCTTATATGTCTGACCTCGTGCGGTAGCAAAAAGCAACAAAAAGTAGCTTTGCCCGCCGATTTCAAGGGACCGAAGGAGTTGGCTCGCTTATATGGGGTACGTATCACACCGGAAGATAATATATTCTTGTACAACGAGGGGGCCCGTTGGTTGGGTGTACGTCATAAATTGGGAGGGAGCACGAAACGGGGCGTGGATTGCTCCGGTTTCGTATCGATCGTTTATCGGGAGGTATACGGAAAGCAGCTGGCTCGTTCCTCGGCGGATATGCTGAAGTATAATTGCAAGAAAGTGAGTCGTGCCAAATTGCAGGAAGGAGATCTGGTATTTTTCAAGACGGGTCGTGGCGGGAAACGTGGCGTTCCGAATCACGTGGGGATTTACTTGAAAAATGGGCGCTTCATCCATACCAGTACTTCTAGCGGCGTGATGGTAAGTAACCTTAGCGAACCTTATTATACAAGAACTTGGTTAACGGGTGGTCGGGTAAAATAAAATTACTAAATTCGCGTCTTAGAAAAACTATTAAACATAAATAGAATATGTTGACAATCAAATTAATCACTGAAAACACGGATGCCGTAATCCGTGGACTGGAAAAGAAACATTTTAAGGGTGCGAAAGAAAGCATCGATAAAGTGTTGGAATTGAATGATAAAAGACGTATCGCACAAAATCAATTAGATAAGAACCTAGCGGAGGTAAACGCAACCTCGAAGTCGATCGGACAATTAATGAAAGAGGGCAAGAAGGAAGAGGCGGAGGCCGCTAAGAAACATGTTTCCGAGATCAAGGAGGTGAGCAAGGCTTTGCAGGTTGAGATGGATCAGGCTGCCGAGGAGCTGCAGAACTTACTTTATACGATCCCGAACGTACCTTATGATGAGGTACCCGAGGGTATCTCCGCGGAGGACAATGTGGTAGAGAAAATGGGAGGTATGGAAACGGAACTTCCGAAGAACGCTCTTCCGCACTGGGAATTGGCGAAGAAATATGATTTGATTGATTTCGATCTGGGTGTTAAGATCACGGGAGCAGGTTTCCCGGTCTATAAAGGACAGGGCGCTCGTTTGCAACGTGCGTTGATCAACTTCTTCTTGGATGAGGCCCGTGACGCCGGTTACTTGGAGATCATGCCGCCTACGGTGGTGAACTCGGCTTCCGGTTATGGTACGGGACAGCTTCCGGATAAGGAGGGACAGATGTATCATTGCGAGGTAGACGACCTCTATTTGATCCCGACAGCGGAGGTGCCCGTGACAAATATTTATCGGGATGTCATTCTGGATGAGAAGCAGTTACCGATCAAGAATTGCGCTTATACACAATGCTTCCGTCGTGAGGCCGGATCTTATGGCAAGGATGTACGTGGTTTGAATCGTTTGCACGAATTTTCTAAGGTGGAGTTGGTTCGGATCGATAAACCGGAGCACTCTAAGCAATCTCACCAAGAGATGTTGAATCATGTGGAGGGATTACTTCAGAAGTTGGAGTTGCCGTATCGCATCCTTCGTCTTTGTGGGGGTGATATGAGTTTCACGGCTGCCCTTTGCTTTGACTTCGAGGTGTATTCCGAGGCACAACAACGCTGGTTGGAAGTTAGCTCCGTGTCCAACTTCGATACGTATCAAGCCAACCGCTTGAAATGCCGCTATCGTGACGAGAATAAGAAAACGCAACTTTGCCATACCTTGAATGGTAGTGCTTTAGCCTTGCCTCGCATCGTAGCCGCCTTATTGGAAAACAACCAAACCCCCGAAGGTATCCGCATCCCGAAAGCGTTGATCCCTTACACTGGGTTTGATATGATTAAATAAGAATGAGTGAGGCCATGTTAGGATTTTGATCTTAACATGGCTTTGTTTAAAAATCAAAGAAAGTTATTGTAAGTATATGATGCTTATTTGATTGTTATTACCTATCTTTGCCGCTATAGGACTAAAACATATAAAGCTATGGCACGACCGATTAAAGAAACTCCCGTTTTATACGGTGATGACGCTAAGCGTTTTGATGAACGAATGAAATATAATGAAACGCATAAGGCAACGGAAATAGAGAAAGAACGTATCCGTAAAGCTTATGAGTATATGAATTCAATCATGATTAAATAATTTACTACTATGCAACCAAAACATCTTAACTTGCAAATCCTTTCTGAACAGGTAGATCTACACTCTTTTAACTGTGGCGATGAAGATTTAAATGATTTCTTGATTAATAATGCGTATCAATCTATGATACACAGAATGTCATTGACTTATATACTGAAAGAAAATGAGCAGGTAGTTGCTTATTTTAGTTTGCTCTTTGATAAAATATCAAAGGAAGATACTAGGAATACGACTTCTTTTATTGAATTTAAAAGTAATAAAGGGCTCATTATGGAAGGTA
>OGEG01001656.1_pt1 | contig 14006 bp, 15 predicted proteins | sample 1570621 | NCBI WGS metagenome assembly OGEG01 (sample SAMEA2582130, study PRJEB24529) | metagenome | biome: Human gut stool | place: China | collected 2011 | reverse complement strand
CGTATTATTTACCATGTTATCCGTTTGGAGTTTACAAGGGCTTTGCCGTCGCATTTGCAACCGATAATTGACAGATTGGAAAAAGAATTTGGGGACGACCCCGACAAAAACAATAAAAAGAAAAAAGATGAATAAACAAAGTAATATGTTTAACCCGGTGCGGAGCAATCCGCACCACAAAATTTTATTATTATGGCAGGAATGAAACAATTATCAGCGGGCAGCAGCCAAATTTTAATGATGATGTTCCGGGATAAAAACAACGCCCCAATTAAGGCGGATTCCGTACACGTCAAAGGTTCGATTTTTACCGGAAGCGGTAAGCCGTTTGAATTTGAGGTAAACAAAGGGGTTTGCACCAATTGTAAGATTCAGAACGATATGTTGTTGTTTAATATCGTTCCGCTTTTGGGTTTGGGGCAAATGCAGGTTTATACTCAAACTTTTTTGGGCGATGCAAAAGCAATAACCGGAACATACATTTCAGAGAACCAACAGAAATTGGGCGTTGAAGTGGTTCAGAAAGGTACATTCCTTTCAGATAGACAGGGCGCAATGTGGGTTGATGTATATTTGCCAATAGAAATTAATGATGCAGCACAAATTCCGTGGGTTCCGGCAGGAGCGGACGAACAATGGATTAAAGATTATTTGGATAAGTATGTAAAAACCCCGGCGTTTGCCGCAACGCTGGCGGCATTGGGCGGGGCAAGCAAAAACCTTTCAAATGTTGATGCAAAAGACTTTGAGAAAAAAGCAAAGGACGGTAATTTTGCTCAGAATGATTTAGCGGACGTAGATTTGGCAAAACTCAAAGAAAAAGGTTTGGCGGCAGGATTGGCAGACGCAAAGAACCCAATAAGCCCAACAGAGTTTGACCGTATGATTAAGCAAAATGCGGCTTTTATTGCATTGTCTAAAACAGCGCACCCGGCAACAGCAGGAAAGACAAACGAGCAGATTAAGGCGTTATTCTATGCCAACCGCCAGGAGGTACAAAAGGGGGTAAATCTGAATACAGACCCATACAACAAAAGTACAACTTTGTTGTTGGTTTATCAGATGAGCAACAACCAAACAATTCAACAGACATTGCCGCCCGTATCGGATAACCGTATTATCATTTTGGAACTTATACAAGAACCGGGGGCAGCCAATTACAAGGCAATAATTAGCCCGTCAGCCGGAGAAAGTATTGATGGGGCAAATACACCAATAACCGTTACAAGCAATGGGATTGCAGGTATTTTTTTGCCTATTCAGAATGAAAATACGTGGGATTTTATTCCGTGGTATAAAACTATTGATAGCAGCCTAACAACAAGCGATGAGCAGGGAAATATTGTGTTGCAGACAAAGAATTTACGATTTAAAAAACCTTTCTTTATTGAATACGATAGTGATACAGACGAAGCAAATGTAAATTTGGGAAATGTTCCATTTTTGTTTAATGATAAAATAGCAAAAAAATCATTTAAAGCAACAGAGGTCGGAAGTATGGATGGAACGGTTCGTATTTCGCAAATGGGAAACGGACAAACACCCGATGGAGACCCGATTTTCAAGGCTGATTTATCCGTTGTTCCGGGAAAAGATGCAGAGGGAATATTGGCAATGTTAGGTAATGATGAATTGGTAAATTCTAAGTATGCAAAATCCCGTTTGTGGTTTTCTGATTTGAAAGTTAAGGGCGGTATGTCAGTATATCAAGATATGAAAAAGAAATCTTTTGTTATACAAGATATTGACCCACAAGACGACCCAAATATTTCCGGAGGAACAACCTTTTTAATTGGCTTGTATATTGAGCCAACGCAATATGGGGATAACAGAATTACGCAGGACGGTTGGGTTAGACTTGAATTTGCTGACGATAACGACCAAACGTTATTAGATGTAAACGGCAACCCTATGGCGGTTCAGATTGACTATAAAGCAGGCGACAAACAACGCAAAGAATTGTATTTGGGAGAGTGTCAGGCAAAGGCATTTACTGATGTTCATTTGCGTATAGAAACCAATTTCCCGAATGAAGAATTATTGTCTATTGGGGCAAATTCATGTGTGTTGATTCAGTCAGTAGGCAAAGACTATGGAGTCGGAAAGGCATTGTTAGCATTTATGGCGTTTACCGGGTATCAAATCAAAATGAATAATAAATATTACGGTTACAACTCTTTGAACCTTTCAAGGGCTTTGGTTTTTGACGAACCGGAAATTGACGTCAATAATGATGTAATGTATTTCGGCGATAATACATATTTGTCTGTTAAAACAGCCGCAAAAGTAAGTATTTCAAACAATCAGTTGGTTGTAAAAGATAACGGAAAGGATTTACCCGTATTTTCTTTGTTTAAGAAGTACAGCCGATTTGATACCCATGTACTTAAGGGGAAAAATTATAAAGCAACGGTTAAGATTACGGATAAACAAAACTCTTTTGTTGTTGCTTTGATGAAGTACACCGGAACGGAAGCGGTCGCACCGTCCCCGGAATTACTTAGTATTAACAATGACCAACCGCAATTTAATGCAGGATGGAGCATTGCAGACAGATTGTTTATTTCGGAAGATGTAGTAAGCGGAATCCACGAGGCAACCAAAACTTTTGTTGTTCCGGCTGATGCAGTAGAATTTGCGGTTATTATATATCCTACTGAATCACAAACGCCAACCGATATGGTACTGAATGATTTTGAGGGGGATATAACCCCGTGGTTTAATCGAATGGTAGTAACAGATAGTTCGCATATTTCGGAAAAATATTTGGAATATCAGAAAGACTATGCAAAATTTGTTGTTATGACCCCGGCAGGCGATGCAAGTTACCGATATACGTATAACAAGACCGCAGGAAATATACCTTTGGGCATTAAAAAGGGTTTGGCTTTGGTTAGCAATAATAACGCATGGGCAGACCCCGGAGCGTCAGACCCTAACAAAGTTCAAGGAGATTTATTGGCAGAGGCGGACGGAATTATAACAATTCAGTATTCCGGGCAGGCATACAACGAAACAAGCACAATGAATGAGGCAAATTTTTGGGCTGTAAAGGTTGCGCCGGATGGTTCATTAACGGAAGTTCCAAACAGCCGATATTCAACAACCATTGAAGCAAACAGAAAGATTGCCAAGAACATTCAGTCTAAAAGTATATCATTCCCAATTCAGCAGGGCGAGTCAGTTAGATTTTTGGCTAATTCAAATATTGATGATGGCTTTTATCTGCAAAGCGGAACAGACGGAAAACCTTTGTTTGAGGTTATTGTAAACTTCAAAGAAATGGTAGGTATGCCGTTTATACCGGATGAGTTAGAAAAGGGGGCAACAGAATTTTATGAATAATAACCGGGGCGAAAAGCCCCATAAAAAAGAAAATGAGTAAATAAATAATTATATTTGCAACGGGGATAGGCGGAGTAATTAACCGACCGAAAGGGCAAGCCAACAGCCCGTCCCCATTTACAATAAAAATTTTAAATGGAGTTATGAAACAGAAAGTAATTATTCTTGATGGAGGTCACGGCGTGGATTGCGCCGGAAAACGTTCCCCCATTTGGGGCGACGGTTCCCAATTGTTAGAATGGGAGTTTAACCGTGATATTGTACGCCGTATTGCGGCGATGTTGAAAGCGGAGGGAATAAAGTTTGAAATTTTGGTACCGGAGGACAACGACGTATCATTATCGGAACGTTGCCGCCGTGCTAACGTGATATATGACGATTGCGGGCAGAACGCCGTATTGTTCAGCATACACGGGAACGCCGGAGGCGGCACCGGATGGGAATGTTATACAAGCGTCGGCAAAACGAAAGCCGATGAAATTGCAACCGTCCTTTGTAATGAGGCAGAAAAGGAGTTTGCCCCGGATGGTTGGAAAATGCGTTTCGACCATTGCGACGGCGACCCGGACAAAGAAAGCCAATTTTATATTCTGAAACATACTGTTTGCCCGGCGGTATTATCTGAAAATTTCTTTTTTGATAATGAAAAGGATTGCCGTTTTATGATGAGCGACGACGGAAAAGAAAGGATTGCAAAGGTACATTTTGAAGCAATAAAGAAAATTGTATGAAAAAGTATTTGATTTGGGCGGCAATTGCGATGGTAGTTGCCGCCGTTGCAACAATATGGGTGCAACGAACGAAAATTGAAAAATTGACGGACGAACGGAACAGATACCGGGGAAATACAGAAACATTGTTGCAGGACGTCGAAACGTACAAAACAAAGGATAGTTTGAACGCCGCAAAAGTCGGGGTTTTGGAACTGAAATTGTCGGAGTTTGAAAGATACCGGGCAGACGATGCAGCATTAATAAAGACGTTGCAGGTAAAGAACCGGGAATTGGAAGCATTAACAAGCGCACAAAGTCAAACGATAATTGATTTGCGGGGAACCGTCCGGGATAGTTTGGTATATGTTGACCGGGTTGTTGTTGATACATTACGATGTATAACAGCCGCCGACAAATGGTTTTCTTTTGATGGATGCGTTAACCGGAAAAATGAGTTTACCGGGAAATTTGTAAATCGGGATAGTCTGATAATTGCAGCAACCGTAGAATATAAAAGGTTTCTTAATTTTCTATGGAAAACAAAGAAAGTAAAGAACCGGGAAATTGATGTTGTCTGCAAAAACCCGCATACAAAAATAATGGGGGTTGAATACATTGAGATTGAAAAATAACTATCTTTGTATCGAATTACATTTGACCATATAAATAAAGATTGTTTTCAATGATTAGCCGGGTTACCCCCGGCTTTTTTAGTTTTGCCCATTTTTATCCCCGTAGCGGGCTTTTCTTTCCCTGATGGATAAATTACACATTTCGCCCGAAAAAGTGGCTTAAATCGAAAATTCGACCAAAATAACTATCTTTTGAACCAAAAACAGAATTTTTTGCCATTTTCCGATAAAATAAAAAGAAATTCTTTTGGTAATTAAAATAAAGGTTGTATATTTGCATTGTCAAACAACAACGACGGGGCGTTTACCCCGAACAATTAAAAGAAAATCAAAATGGCAACAACAATTTACAACGGTTTATTATACACAACAAAAGAAATTAATCGTAATTTCCGCATTAAAATCAACGGTATTGTTGACGGTAAAAAGGTTAACAAGTTGGTAGGCGTTAAAGGATTGATTGAATTGATTGGCGTTGAAATGGCTAATAAGATGTTGCGCCGTGCATTTAATGGCACCGATGATAAAACCGTTTGCAAATTGCGCAGAGGAATAAAGATAAGTTTCTATGTTAAATAATATCCGACCGGGCGGGTTCCCGGAACCAAAAACAAATTCGTATGAGTTCAGAAAAAAGAAACAAGTTAAGCGAGATTTTCAAATTGGCGTGGCAGTTCGTAAAACGCAATGGTTATAACCTTTCAGAGGCTTTAAAATGTGCATGGTTGAACATTAAGTTGAAAGCCGAAATGAAAAAACGAATTGTAAAATTCTACTTTCAGAAAATAGACGGTTCATTGCGTGAGGCATACGGAACCACAAACCCGGAAACAATCCCGGCAACAACCGGAACCCGGAAACCCGCCGACACGGTACAAACGTATTTCGATACAGAAAAGCAGGAATACAGATGTTTCAAAAAAGCTAATTTAATTCGTATTGCATAATCAACGCCGGGGATTTCCCCGGCAAAAAAACAAATGATATGAAAACAATAAACAACGTTGATGATTTAAGCGACGATTTGTGTTTATATTGTCCTTTGGATGATGACGAAAAAGGAACCCACGGCGTCCCAAATGGATATATAAGTTGTGAGGGGCGTTGTTGCCAAGAAGCGTATGAAATGTATATTGAGGAATGGACGGAATAACAAATTGTATGGAAAGTATAATAATAAAAGAAATTGAAATGATGTTGGAATTACTTATGCACGAAAGACAAAAAGCGTATTTTGTAGACTTGTTTAATGCTGCAAAGCCCGTTAAAATTGTTCCGGCGGCTGATGTATTGGAGGATTACGAATTGGAATATATACAGCATGTAATTAAGCCGCGGCCTAAACAATGTTATCGAAATTCCCATTTACTTTGCGAGGCGTTCCCGGAACGGATTCTTTATTGTGAGGGAATAACAAACGTCCAAATACCGATTGACCATGCGTTTAACAAGGCCGGCGACGCATATATTGACATAACATTTGAATTTGCGTTGCATGAAAACCCGTCAATATATGAGTACGTAACATTTGGCGAGTACGACGCAAAGACCATACGAAAAGCAGTATTGGAAACCGGATATTACGGCGAAATTTACAAATGGTTGTATTATCAGAGTAAGAAATAAAAAGACCCCCGGCGTCATAAATCAATATGCACCGGGGGAATTTTACGCAGTAACCGAGAGCGATATTTGGTTGATGCGGTACCACAAAAATATATTGTTTGCCGTAAATTGCAAAACAACCCGCAAAAATAAATTTGAAATAAAAGTATTTATTTTTGGTAATTAAAGAAATATTTGTACCTTTGCATTGAAGTTAAGCCCACGCACGGGGATAGTGCGAAATAATATGAATATCAGAAAAGACAAAGAATTGAACATTTTGGCGAAAGCAGCCGGAAAGAAAGCAACAGAAGTTGAAACAATCATTGTAAACCAATTAATCCAAAAGGAAATGATACAAGACGACCCGGAATTTTGGGGATGCACTTTGTTTGATAGTATCGAACGTGACGTTCCGGTTTCTGATGTTGTCGGCATTATCAAAGCAACCGGAATTTCGGTTGTACGTTCCGAACATTTGGACGCATTTCTGAATTTGGTATTGGTCGGAAAAGGAGATTGCCCGGTATGTGGCGGAGAAATGGAAGTTACCGACGCCGATTATAAATGTTGCGGCGGCGATGGGTATTTAACCCCGTATGAATACGAACCGATATTTGAGGAAAAAACCTGCAAACATTGCGGGCATGTAGAGTAATAACCATAAAAATAAAACAATATGAAATTGAGAGTAAATGAAGCAATTGCCCGTTCCGAGGCGAACGGAAAAAAGGTATTGAAAAAGGATATTGCAGCCCGTTTATTTGAGGGTGCAAGCGAAAGCACACAGCAGGTAAATATGACAAATCTTTGCAACGGGACAACCAAAAGGATTGTCCCGGAATGGGTAGTAATAATTTGCGAAATGTGCGGTTGTTCCGCCGATTATCTGTTTGGAATGGAGGATTAAAACCATGAAAAAGAAGTTTATCGAAAAAATGGAAAAGATGGTTGATGTTTTCTTTTCCGATGCGTGGCAAGCAAAGGTTTTTGCAATGATATTTAGCATTTTCGGAGTAATATGTTTTATTGCCGGATTTTGGAATTATATCCATTTTTTGTTTTCTGCAATGTGTGGATTAATGGTTTATGTATTGTTTAACGAATTAAAGAGCAAATAACATGAGAGCGAAAAAGAAACAGCCGGAAAACCCGGAAAAAAGTATTGCAAACACAATGGGTAACGCAGTAAATGCGGTTAAGAAGTTGGCGGAAGCAATGGGACAATTGCCCGCCGATAAATTCCCGGAAATAAACGATGAACAACAGATTGTCCCCGGATTGGATGCCGTCGAAATAGAACAGCCCGCCGGGGCTTTTGAAATTGTGCCGGGCATGACGGTTGAGGAAATGACGGCAATGTTCTTTGATGGCGCATTAATCGAACCGCCGTATAAAGTATGGCAGCTAAACAGCAAAGGACACCGATATTATTACAAGTTTGACGACAACGGAACCCCGGAATTTTATCCGTCAGTTACAACCATATTATCGCAGACAATGCCAAAATCGGAATTTCTGATTAAATGGATTGCCGACAAAGGTATTGACGAGGCGGAACGATACAAAGCAGAACGGGCGGCGTATGGTACATTTATGCACGCCCAATTTGAGGAACTTATAATTAACCGGGTTTATGATTTGGACGGACTGAAAGCCAAATTAAAAGATTATATTGATAACAACAAATTGCCAGCCGATTTCATTTATTACGCTGATGATTTCAAAAAGGACATATTGGCATTTGCGCAATTTGTTTTGGATTATGACGTTAAACCGTTAGCCGTGGAAATTGCGTTGGTACACCCCGTTCATAATTACGCCGGAATGATTGATTTGCCGTGTACGATGTTATCAAAGCCCGGTTCAAAAGAATACATAAACGCAATTGTGGATTTCAAAAGCGGGCGCAAAGGATTTTACGAAGAAGCGGAAATTCAGTTGCATTTATATGCGATGATGTGGAACGAAAATTTCCCGGATATTCCGATTGACCGTGTTTTCAATTTCAGCCCGAAAGATTGGCGAAAGAAACCGACGTACAATTTGAAAGACCAAACCGACAGCCCGAACGCAAAGAAAATCCCGTATCTTTTGGAGTTGGCAGCAATTGAGGACGAAAAACGGGATAATACATTTACGGCGGTTTCCGGGGAAATATCATTGGATAACGAACCGGATTTGACAAACAATATTGTTTCGCTGACGTTGGCGGAACTTGTTAAAAGCAAAGCCCCGGCGGAAAAGAAAAAGCCGGAACCGGAAAAAGCCGTTACCGTTGAGGATTTGAAGAAAGACCCGGAACCCGAACCACAGCCGGAACAGAATGTTATCAGTTGCGAAAAGTTTATTGATTTGATAAACAACGACGACGACAATTATTCATTATACCAAACAACAGATATTGGGAACACATACGGCGTAAAATTGGTTGACGATGGCTTTAATTTAGACCAATACGGAAGGTACAGCATAGCAACCAATATTTATAAATGTTCTGACGGGTTTGTTAAAGTGACCGGAGTGTTTCAAAGTTTTTCAGAAATGCAGGGTTGGTCGGATATAGACGTACATTCAGAGGCGGAAAAATTGCAGGGAAAAGAATTGCAAGCGTTTGAATTGAGAATGAAAGCGTATGAAATAGAAAATGCCACGGAACAACAGCTGGAACCCGAACCACAACCGGAACCGGAGGAAAAGAAAACCAAGACCGTAAAGAGAACCACACGAAAAACGGCAAAAACGGCGGAAAACAAGCCCGTCAAGGAAAAGAAAACCGCAAAACGTACAATTACACCAAAAAAAGAAAAAGTGGCTAAAATCGAAGAAAAACAGCCTAAAAAGCCGGAACCCGTGACAAAGAAAGATTTGTTGAATACTGAAATTGATATTTGATTATGAAAGGACGTATAAACATAAACAGACCAACCACCGGCATACAACGTGTTGTTTTGCCACGTGTGGGGCTTATCAAAGTAGGGTACAAGGAAAAGGCGGCAAACGGCAAAGAATACCCAAAAAGCGTTGATTATTTTATACCAACCGGAAAGTATGCAGGATTGTTTACGAAAGCATACGGCGAGAAACCGCAAACAATACAGATTGTTTTCCCGGACGACGCCCCGGAAAAGGTTTGCAATGAAATGTACGAATACCGGGACGACGACGGGCGACGCATAGCATACGGCGACGGGGAAACGTTCTTTGTATGGAACGGAAAACAATATTGTCAATATAGTACAAAGGATTATCCCAATTTGATGGCAGGGGTTACGGAAAAGCACCCAAACCGTGCCGTAAAGAATGGCGGTGACGGATGGATTGTAACGTTAACCGTAACTTTTATTATTCCGTTGGTTCGTGGCGTTGGCGGAGTTTGGCAGTTTACGACAAAGGGGACAGCGTCAACAATACCCAATATCCGTGATACATTCGACGCAATATTGCAAGAAAAGGGATTTGTAAAAGGAATTATCTTTGATATGAATGTACAATTTGCAGTTTCTCAAAAGCCCGGCGACCGTTCCCGTTATCCGGTTGTTACGATTGTTCCAAACGAAAGTGAGGGAAATTTGTTTGCGGTAAAAGAAGCATTTAAGCCAATAAAATTGATAGAAGAATGAAGAAAATTATTTTGTTTTTAGTGATATCAGTAATGTGTGTAAGCGTGTATGCCCAAACTGTAGTAGAGGTTGAAACGTTGAAAGTAACAGACCTTGGGAACCAAAAATTGTGCGCTGCAAAGGTGAATGGGTGTATAGACCATTATTACATTATGCTTAAAACTAGTAATATATATCAAAAGTATATTACTGTTTACCTTGGGGATAAGGAGGAAGCTATAAGGTTACTCCGGTTTTTGTATGACTTAAATTCTAAGGGTGGAACCTATATACATCTGGAAAATAGGACTAACAACGTAGTTTCATGGAATAGATTAGGCTATTATACAGTATTCTCTGAGGGGAGGGCATTAAAAGGACATATAAGAAAGCAAAATATTAAGGGCTTTATCGCAGAATTAACCAATAATGTTTGATAATTCAAAAAAAACATCTATTTTTGCAGCATAAACAAACGACTACCACCGTTTGCAAGATATTTGCTAATATTAGCACAAAGCCCGTTTCCCGGTGTGTGGTAGCCCGGATTACGGGCTTTTTCATTCTATGAACGAAAGAAGTTATTTAATTTTAGATTTAGTACGTTCAAGGGTTTTAGATTTAAACCCAACGGAAAGCATTTTAGCGTCATGTTTCTTTGGTTTGTTGGCGCAAAATCCAATACAATACGCCGGGAAACCGTATTACATGGCAGACTATAAAAACGTATCTGTTTATTGCCCAATTTTGCCAAATAAGGTTGATACGTTAAGGCGGCTTTATAAGAATTTGGAAAATTTGGGATTGATTCAAATAATAAAGATTGACAACCACGTTTGTTTTACCCCGTCGCAAATGTTAAGAGATTGGGGAACCGTTTACAAATCCGTTGAAGCGGAAAAAAATCCCGTTGAAGCGGAAAAAAATCCCGTTGAAGCGGAAAAAAATCCCGTTGAAGCGGAAAAAAATCCGCCCTATATAAATAATATAAATAATTATAATAATAACTCTATAAAGAAAGATGCTAAAGCATCTAAAGAAAATCCGGACGGATTTTCACAAGCCGATTTTTTCAACGAAGAAAAAACAGTAAAAGCGAGCGTTAAATTTGGATTCACGCCGGATGCGTTAGACGTGCGTAAACAAGTAATTGAAAAAGTTGATAACTATTTTGATAAACTTGTATTTCCATTTGAAAGCGAAGATTTTAAACGGAACTTTTATATTTTGATGTGTCAACCGAAATGGAGAACGTCGCAAAAGAGTTTTTCAGCGATACAAGCAAACTTAAATGGTTTGAGTAAATACCCGGAAGAATTTGCGCTGATTCTGATAAAAGAAAGCATTTCAAAAGGTTGGGCGGCGTTAGAATATGATTCAACCCCCGAAAAATACGAAAAATGGGAAAAAATGAAACGTTCCGTGAAGACAGAGCAGCAAAGCAGCAAAGAAATTGCGGATATGATGAAGTATTTAAACAATGATTTTGATTGATATGGGAGCTATTGAAAAAAAAGAAAATACGGCTTTAGAAATATATAATACCAAGCCCGGAACAAAAGCCATTGAAGTACGCCGTAGAATGATGCAATTGCCGGAGGTTGCCAAAGCATTAAACCCAGTTGAAAAATATGTTTTCGCAGCGTCAACAAAAACACCAATTGCGGAAATTGACGATGCAAAATTAGTTGAAAATCTTTCGTTGTTGTTTAAGCGTATAGCAATGGACGTTGGTTATATAATACCACAGAATGAAAATGATTGGAATTATATACAATCCCGGTTGTTGGATATTCTGAAACGTTATCACTCTGATATGACGTTGGCGGATATTAAGATAGCTTTTGAGTTGGCGACGACCGGGGAATTAGACGAATTTTTGCCGAAAGATAAACACGGGAACCCGGATAAAAATCATTATCAGCAATTCAATGCGGATTATCTTTCAAAGATATTGAACGCATACAAGCGAAAACAGAACGTCGTAATTGACAAAGCGTTTAAAGTATTGCCGGAACCAAAAGGCGAAATGACGCCGCAGCAAATACGGCAATTTGAGATACAAAGACAATGGCGGAACCGTTATATTTTCCTTTGCTACAAATACACCGGGAAATTAATATTGGGGCTAACTGATGATATGTTTTTGTATGAATGGTTGCAAAAATGCGGGTTGGCTGATGATGTACAAGTTAAAGAGGACGACCGCAAAGAAGCGTTTGCCCGGTATATGCAGCGTGTAGCCCGTGGAATGATAAACCAATATACGGCGTTTCAAGTTCGCCGGAAAGGAACCGAAAGCCCGGAAATTGATTTTACGGCGTTTGAGGTTGCCCGGAAAAAGGAGATTATAAAAGCATTTGACCGGATGATTGCCGAGGAAATGCAAGTTGATAACTACATGAAGTTTTAAATATGGAACTATTTATTGTTTGCTTTATAATTGGCGTAATAGGTTATTTTACAAAAGCGGGAGGTTATATATGGAAAAAAATATAAGAATTTCAGCAGTAGTGGGAATTGACCCGGGAAGCAATGGCGGTATTGTAACATGGCGCCCCAACCAAAATATAAAAGCAATGAAAATGCCAAAGGATTTAACAGAATTGCGTAATTATTTGGAGTATCTGAAAAGCATTTGTTCGCCGATCATTTTTCTGGAAAAATTGAGCGTGCGCCCGGATGATGTAACGCTTGGTGCCGATGGCGTAAATATGGGTAAATTGTACCGCATACAAAAAATGCTTGCAAACTTTGAGCAATTGAAAGCCATTATAACCGTCGCCGAAATACCGTTTGTTCTAATAGCCCCTATTTCGTGGCAGCAAAAACTAAGGATAAGAATAAAAAATGAAGATAAAAAAGACAGAAAAAAAAGATATAAAGATATAGCACAATCACTATATCCAGAGATAAAACAAACTATGTATTCATGCGATGCAACTTTGATAATGCACTTTGGACGTTATATGTTAGCTAACAATATGGATTGGATAAAAAGTAATTTACCGAATTATTTACATAATAGATTATGGGATTAGAATTTGAAGAATATAAAGAAATATTTCCATCGTATTACATATCAAATTTTGGGAATATAAAGCATGATAATAACTTTCTAAAAAAATGTATCCATTCTAATGGATATGAACAGGTTAATATACGTATCGGTAATAAATATGTTACAAAATTAATACATAGATTAGTTGCTGCGGCTTTCATTCCGAACCCGGACAACAAACCATGTGTTGACCATATCGACGGCAATAAGAGGAATAATTATGTTTCAAATTTGCGTTGGGTTACACCAGTAGAAAACGCGAATAATATTATCACAAAAAAGAGAAGTATAGAAAACAGAAAATCACATAATGAAAAAAAATAGTTGCAATAAGTGGCGAAATTAATGTGTATTTTAATTCAATAATAGAGGCATCTATTATATTGGGGGTCGATAGAACTAGTATTTCAAAATGCCTAAAAGGTCAAAGGGGGAAAGCTGGTGGATATGTTTTTAAATATCAGGAAATGGTTACATATACTGATTTTATAAATGCTATAAAACAGATGAGGCATAGCCAAAGACGTTACAAACGGAACCCAACCCCGGAGAAATTGGCAACGTTAGAAAGTTGGGAACGCAAAGTTGATGCAATTGTTGCTAAAATAACAGATAAACAAATGAGGCTGTTTTGATTTATGCCCGGAATGTATAACGTTCCGGGTTTATTGTTTTTTTTAAAAATAAAAAGAAAAAATTTTGGTAGATAAAATGTTATGCGTATATTTGCAGTGTCAAACAATGAAAGACCCCACAGCCTAACCAAAATGCAAAAAGACTGTTGAAAGATTAAGTTCGTAAGAGTAGAAAGTAAGCAACGGTATCTACAAAGGGTTAAATGATGGTTCGGTAACCGATTAAATGAAGTGATAAAGCCAAAATCTTTCAGAGTACGACAAACACCGACCGGGCGGGTTCCCGGATAAATTATAAAACTATGAAGTTATTAGAGATTCACAAAAACGGTATTAATGCGCATAATAATGAAGTTTCATTTTATGGCATAGATTTTCAAACAAAAACATTGATGTTTGATGGAATAGAAAAC